>PDWJ01000936.1_pt1 | contig 38986 bp, 24 predicted proteins | sample 1430881 | NCBI WGS metagenome assembly PDWJ01 (sample SAMN01162460, study PRJNA174530) | Oral metagenome, whole genome shotgun sequencing project. | biome: Marine environment; feature: Marine mammal; material: Swab sample of the gingival sulcus; isolation source: swab sample of gingival sulcus...
AAATCATTTTGAACAACGACAAGAAGTTTTTGATGGTAAAGGAATGATTGTTTCAATGTCGAGAAGAATTGCTGCCGACCTTTACGATGAGATTATAAAAATAAAACCTGAATGGCATTCTGATGATTTAGATAAAGGAGTTATTAAGGTTGTAATGACTTCTGCAAGTTCAGACGGACCAAAAATTGCCCAACATCATACTACTAAACAACAAAGAAAAACGCTTGCTGACCGTATGAAAGATACGGAAGACGAATTAAAATTGGTAATTGTTCGGGATATGTGGCTTACAGGTTTTGATGCTCCAAGTATGCACACTTTGTATATCGACAAGCCAATGAAAGGTCATAATCTTATGCAAGCTATTGCAAGAGTAAACAGAGTTTATAAAGATAAACCCGGTGGATTAGTCGTTGATTATCTAGGTATTGCTTCTGACTTGAAAAAGGCTCTCTCTTTTTACTCTGATGCAGGCGGAAAAGGTGATCCAACAATTTTGCAAGAACAAGCCGTTGAACTAATGTTGGAAAAACTGGAAGTTGTCAAGCAAATGTTTGACAGTTTTTCTTATGAAGAATACTTTGAAGCCGAGACTTCAAAGAAATTGACAATGATTCTTGCAGCCGAAGAACATATTTTAGGTTTGGAAAATGGAAAGAAAAGGTTTGTAAATGAAGTAACAGCACTTTCAAAATCCTTTGCAATTGCAATACCACACGAGCAGGCAATGGATGTAAAAGACGAAGTTGCATTTTTTCAGGCAGTTAAAGCCCGTCTAGCAAAATTCAACGGAACAAGCGAAGGAAGAACAGATGAAGAACTAGAAACAACAATCCGCCAAGTAATTGACCGGGCTTTGGTTTCCGAACAAGTGATAGATGTTTTTGATGCAGCAGGGATTAAGAAACCTAATGTTTCAATTTTATCAGAAGATTTCCTTTTAGAACTCAAAGGAATGGAACATAAAAATGTAGCTCTGGAAGTTTTGAAAAAACTTTTAAATGACGAAATAAAGTCTCGTTCCAAAAAGAACTTAGTAAAAAGTAAGTCCTTAATGGAAATGCTTGAAAACTCCATTAAAAAATATCATAACAAGATTTTAACCGCAGCCGAAGTCATAGATGAACTCATTAAACTGAGTAAGGATATTGTAGGAATGGACAGTGAAGCTAAAACTCTTGGATTATCTGATTTTGAATATGCTTTTTACACAGCGGTTGCAGACAATGATAGTGCAAAAGAATTAATGGGAAAAGATAAGTTGAGAGAACTTGCAGTAATCCTGACCGAAAGAGTAAAAGCAAACGCATCAATTGACTGGACAATAAAAGAGAGTGTAAGAGCTAAATTAAAAGTAATAATAAAACGAACTCTAAGACAATTCGGCTATCCACCGGATATGCAAAAATTGGCAACAGAAACCGTTTTAAAACAAGCTGAGTTAATTGCAAACCAGATACATCATTAGCATCTTCATAACCTTGCATCAACATATAAACCCGCTGTTTAAGTAATTTTTCTATGGTGTGCGTAATGAATAATGGGTTACGAGTATCAGGAATAACCCTACTGAAATAACATAATATTTTGTGCGCTCTTTCTATTTTATCTAATAAAAGCGTATCCAAACAACCTCTTTTTCGTAATATTTTCCAAATGAAAACTAACATAGTGACAAGACCACAAATTGTATTTACTAATGGAACTTACCATTCCCGATGTCATGGCATAGAAGCAATGCGTGTTCGTATGTTGAAAAAGTTTTTATGCTTTGTTCTTATTGCTTTTCAAGCAATTATTTTATAGCGAAAAATTGTGTGAAATAATTGAAAAAAACGCAACTCTTTTCTTTGAAAGTCTATCGAAGTAATAAAGGGTGATTCTTTGTTGGAGTTGACCTTTTGCTTTATCAGTCTCAATTGTTATATGTAAATTTTTTAATAAAAGGTTATGAAATTTAATTTTTTATCACGTAGTGAATCGAAGAAGAAAACCTTCTTCAAATTCTACAAATGTCCTCGTTGCGGATACATCGATCAGTCTAAAATGGTCTGTCCTGTTTGCGACAAGGAGCATAAAAGAATCACGCTTAGATAGCGTTCGTCTATAAAAAGTAGTTGTTGGTTAAGAGCTTCATCGATTTGGAGCTCTTTTTTATTCCAGAATAAGTTTACTCACAAAAAAGACATTTCTTCGTTTGTTTTTTCTCAAGTTTGTATTTCTAATACTTTGGTAACCTTCGATGAAATAATAATTATCGTACCACTGTTTCATTCGGACGTTGTATTCAGACATGAGCATGTCGGTTCTGTAACCCAACTCCAAAGGCATTGTGTACAGCTGTTGCTGAATGGTTCCATCATTGAAAAATTTTGAAATAAGATTGGTTTCAAAGGGGTAGGAGAGGAAAACGCCTGTGGAGTCAATCACAACACTGGAGCGCATTCCGAGATCGGGCGACAATATATCTTCCATGTTCATGCCGTTATTCCACTTTATATTTCCTTCTTTGTCGAATGCCAACACGAAGGCATTGTTAAATCGGTAGCCTTCAAATACTTGGTAATATTGAGGGTAGGCTCTGTTATAGTAATCGTAATTGTAGCGTCGTTCTTGTCGATATTCGGGGTGGTAGGTTTCCGACACCATGATGTAATCGTCTTGGTATTGCTGTACTTCATGGATTAACATCGAGAAATGTGTTAGCACTTCCTTTCCTTTTTCTTTTCGTTTTACGGCATTGCTCAAAGCACTGTAATTGGATTCTGTGATGTAACCGTACATATTTGGGAAATCTGAAAAGCTATGAAAGCGAAGTTTCTTAATTTGATCACCTTCGAGTATGCTGAAATAAATGCCGGTAGACAATTCTCGTACGTGGTCGTATACTTTTTGATTTCGTCCTTTTCGATTTCGGTAGAAGCTTCCTAAAACAATAGCTTTACCGTCTTGAAGTTTGAAATATTGCCCGTTGTTGAATAGCATTCCGCTTGTGGGGTGGTCGAGTTCAACGCTTCTTACCAGACTTCCCGTTTGGTCGTAATAATTTATCAATAAAAGGTTTTCATTGTTGGATGGTTCACTTTTAAGGACAACAACAAATGTATTGCCATCCACCGTAACACTGCTTACATAGCCGTCGTTTACTACTCTGTCTTCCAGTGGGGTTAAGCTTTTGTTGTTGAAGTTTAGTGTGTAGAGTTCAACCTTTTCTTTTTTGGTTTCAAGAGCTACAAGAATGACATCGTTAATAGCGTCAAAATCTTTCACAATACATTGCCCGGGTAGGGGAAAGCTTGCATAAGCGAGTTGCGCCGTTTGTTTTTCATAACGAATCAATATTGATTGTTGCTTCTCATCTTTCGGTTTTTTGTGATACAATAAAATGAATATGCTCTTTCCATTGTCAGCATAATCGACATACTGTAAATCTTCGGAAAAACTGTAATTTTTGCTTCTTACTTTTTTTAAATATTTATCGTACAGACTGAAAAACCACGTTTCGCCTGCTTTAGTTTTTCCATCTGTCAACGCCCCGAATATGAGTAAAGAATCATGGACAGGTATAGCTCCAAATGAAAGTTCGTTAGGATCGGCCTCAAATTCTATTCTCATAGATCCTTGGGCAAATAAGCCGATGCTACTAAAAAGTAGGGTGAACAAAAATAGTGTGTGTTTAGTCTGTTTCATTGTTGTTTTTTAGTGTAATTACCGACAATCCTTTTTTCCCATCCATTTTTATTGATAATTCCGTATCAAATTGAACGTGATGTACATAATTTGTCTTTTCGATTAGTCTTTGTTTTTTTAACATATCCCAAGCCAGTTTATTGTTTTGATTTTTATGTTGTATTGAAAAATATCCGACTCCCATTGAGCTCACATTATGGAAGAAGTGAGAGCCGAGACTGGCTTCGAGAGGATAATCATCGATACTTGTTTCTACAATAAATCCGGCATTGCTGATTTGATACCATGTAACGGGAATCCCTAATGAAAGGTCGCGACTGCCCCACCTCCCCGGACCGATTAGCATGTACGAAGTTTCTTCTTTCTGAAATTTGCTGTTCAGACGTTCTATTTCCATTGCAATTTCTTCCGTTTTTGATGTGTCAAAGGTTTCAGGATTTACAAATACAACATCTTTTATATCTTCAATCTTTCCGTTTCCCATTCCATGCTCCGACAGTAAGAGTATGCTTTCTTCTTCGATGCTGTCCGGTTCAATATTACAATCCGCACTGTCCCCCGTCAAAGGTTTCATTTGGAGTAAGTACAGCGTACATTTGTAATCTTCATCCTTGTTGAGATCAACCGCAAATTCAATTTCTACGGGACCGCCAACGGCTTCTTTCATTACATCTAAAACCACTTCAATACTTTCGGCTAATGGTGTGTAGTTGTATTTCAGAATGTGTGAAAAATTTAAAACCCTTGCTCCGGTATTCTTTAAATCGTAAGAGAATGTGTTATTTTGTTCGTTGTAAACAGACGCAAGATATTTCAATGTTCCGTGTTTTTCTGCTTCGTCAATACTCAGTTTTATAAGCCCTGCCGATTCTCCTTCCAATAAGTTCAGGTTATTGTTGTTGAGGTTTATGGCGTAAAAATCTGATTGTGTGTTTTTTAATTGTTCTTTGGGATCGGTTATCTCAAAGTTCGGGTGTTTTGGGTTGAATCTAAATGATTTTTCGCCTTCAACAACATGCTTTCCCAGTCCGAGAGCGATGACTGCAAATCCGTCCGTAGCACTCATTTGTGGGAACGGGTAATAGTTTAAGGATTGGGCAACTCCCGAAATATGAGGATAAAAGTAATTTCCGTACTGTCTGCCGACAACTTCTTGAATAACGACTGCCATTTTTTCATCTTCCATGCTGTGATTTACGGCTTTGATGTATCCGCGTGCAATTTTTGAGAACATCGATGCAAATACAAGTTTGATGGCATCCAAAACGTGGTGTAGGCGCACATTAATATCAGCGTGAGTGTTGGGCAAAAGGTAAGTGTCGAAAATTCCGGCAAAGGGCTGTTCCGATGAATCTTCAAAAAGCCCGGAGGAGCGAATGGCGATGGGTGTGGTTATTTCTCGTAAGACAATTCGTATTTTTTTCTCAAGCGTGTTGGATAGTTTGCATGAAAGAAACAACGCCTTTAAGGAATCTGTATCTTCATGATTGATAAGTTGTTCGTGAAGGTTGTTTCTATCCATAAACAGTTCAAACTCGTTAATGCCAATTACCAATGTTCGCGGTGTTTTTATGTGTATGCCGGAAACTTGACTTTCGAAATCATAATTGTTAACAAGAGTATTCACGAAAGCGATACCTCTTCCTTTGCCGCCCAAAGAACCGTCTGTGAGGGCAACAATTTTTGAATCGTCAAGTATTTCTTTCGTCTCGAAGGGGACGATTGTTCCTTTGTTTTGCTCGGTTCTGAAATTTTTCAATGTTTGAACGAGATATTTTCGCAGCATGTTCACATTCTCAAAATCATTTATGTTTTGAGCAGCAAGGGTTTTTGCTAACTGAATTTCTCCCCGAGCCATTAACCACAAACTAAAATGATTTCGTTGTTTATGATACAATAGGGTGTCGTCAGGGATGGTTTTTAGTCGCATTTCAAACTCTTTCATTGAGGCTGCCTGAGCAATTTGTCGACCTTCTCTATCTTTGTAAATAAAGTTTCCAAATCCGAGGTAGTGGGTGATGAAAGATTTAAAATCTTGCATTAGGTTGTCCGTGCCTTTGAATATAAAGCTGGCTCGTAAATCATAGGTTTTTTGAGCGTTTTTATTGTCCGAAGATTGAATTACAATGGGCAAGTTCGGGTTTGTGGTACGCACATATTTTACAAGGTCAAAGCCTGCATTGTCACAATAAACCCCGTTCTTATTAAACTTAACATCGGTAATTAAGCATAGAAGGTTATCTTTGAAATGGCGTATGTTTTCAACTGCCGATTCGTAATCTCTAACCAATAGTATTTTTGGTCGTGCCCGAAGTCGGAGTACTTTGTATTGTTCATCGGTGTTGACGTCCGAAATAATTCTCCGTGTTTGATCCATCACAATATCATAGAGCATGGGAATGTATTTGGAATAATATTTCGGAGAATCTTCAACCATAAGAATTACTCGAACACCACCTATTGCGGTGTCATTTTCTACATTAATCTTGTCTTCTGCCGATTTGACCATCGCAAAAAATATTCTAGAATCCCCGTTCCAGATAAAAATATTGTCAATGCAACTATTTTCTTTTAGTTTGTAGTTGAAGTGTTTGAGCTTTGTGGAGTTGTTCAATAACAGATAAATGGGAATATAGGAAAATGTTTCTTTTATTCGTTTGCTGATGGTAATAGATGTGTTTAGGTCACTGCCTGTCATGAAAATAATCATGTCGAAAGGTTTTGTGTGCAGTGCATCCATTACTTCCTCTTCGGTTGATACCCCCGTAACTCTGGGGAGTGATGTCAGATTAAGGTTGCTGTATTCACCCAAGATATGTTCAGAAAATCGCCCTTCTTTTTCAACACCGTAGGCATCGTAGAGATTCGCCACCAATAAGATTTCCTTTACTTTGAAAGGCATAAGGTCATGGTAAACATCTCTATTTTTGTTTTTCTTGTTTATGAATCGTTGCAGCAGCTGTCGGTTGGGAATCTTAGAATCGGCAGCTCCTTTTTGACTGGGTTTGGGAAGATTTAAATGCGGTGTCTCGGTTGTTTTTGGAGTGTTGACACTGTTAATGTGTTCGCTTATTAGGTGGGCAGCAGTTCTGATCAAATGTTTTTCTTCCTTTGAAAAAGGCTCTTCATCCATATCGGTGAAGTCTTTCGTACAGTGTACCTCTATCAAGCCGATGTAGTCTTCATTGGTTTCAAAAGTTTGCCTTAAACTCCATTGTGATTTTTCAAAATTGGGAGATACGTATTCCTTGTTGTCATAAATGATTCTGACAGATGTGTGCTTTGGGTATTGCCATGCCGAAGGAAGAATCATGCATAATTGAAGCAGGGTTTCATCAATGGATTTTCCTGTTTTCAATATTGATGAGACTTTGTTAATTGCCGTTAATTCTTTTAAACGCTCAGTCTGTTTGGCGATTAACTCTTCGTGCTGTTTATGTGTAGATTCTGACATTTGTTACAAACTGTTAGCTGATTCAGATTTATTGCTTTGCTTTCCCTTTAACAAAATTAGTGGTGCAAATAGACTGTAAAATAATACGCCGGAGGCTCTTTCAAACATGGATTCAAACAGAATACTTCCGCCAAAGATTATTAAAAATGCTGTTAGTAAATAATTTTGATCCTTAAAACTTAGAATGAATAATCGTAACATCAGAAATAAAAACATAAGCAACCCGGATATTCCACACTCAACAGCGAGTTGCAAGTATTGGTTGTGTGGGTTGAGCTCTTTAGCAAACAAATGTTCATAACCTTTTTGTTTGTAAACTTTTATTAATTCATCCATAGCATCGCCGGTGCCAACTCCAAAAATCGGATATTGTTTTACTACTGTTAAGCCCGATTCTATCAGGAAGTACCTTGATTCTGTACTGTTGTTGTTTATTTTGATGTTTCCCGATTTTAAAGTCTCGGTAGCATTGTCTACTCGTTGTTTTGTTTTTCCCAAGTTGTTGTACGATACCCAAGAAAGCAGGAGTATTGTGCTGAGCAATATACTTGCTTGAAGAAATTTCTTATTTTTTGATAAGTTAATGATAATAAGGGATATCGTGGCTAACTCCACAACCAATATGGCTGCCTTTGACGCGTTCAAAAAAATGTAAATCAGCAAAAAGGGAAGTAGTAAAATGCTGTAAGTTTTGTATTTGTTACCATTCAAATAATTATCCAATAGCAAGATCATTCCCATAGCGACCATCATTCCGTGGTATGAAGGGTGATTCCAATGTGTTAATTTGATATAGTAAAAGAAGTCGGTGCTTCCGGTATTTACAAAATGTTCAACAGCAAAGCCCAGATTTATGATGATGATGGTTAACAAACCTAAAAGAAAGGCTTTAAAAACATTGTCTAAGAATGAAGCTTTTTTTAAGTAATCATTTTCTGTAAACAGTAAGGTGGGGAGAATCAGTATGGCTAACTTCCTTTCCAGTGAGGCGAATCCATTTATTAAATTGTTACTATGTAATAATCCGAGTGCGTAGATAAAGAAAATACCCGATATGGCAATTAATGGATATTTATACTTTTTTAGAGCTTGCAATTTTTGCACATATTCTCCTTCTATTATCCACATAATCAAATAAATAACAATTCCGATTGTCGCTATTCTGTAATAGATTGGAATAGAGAAAGCTAGCATGTAAATGACCAATATTCTGTATTTTTTGCTGAGCGTTTGAATCATGTATTTTATTTCTTAAATTTATTAACGATCATTTTGAGGAAGCCTTTTAATGTTCCGCAAGCATAGGAAAAGTGCATGCTTGGGATTAAAAGTGTCATTAGAAGGGTTTTAATTCCCAAAGAGTTTTTCTTAAACATTATTCTTAACGAAGTCAAAAAGATAATTGTCAAGTAAGCAAGAAAGACCAATAGTCCGAAATTTGGATAAGTAGGTATAATTGTTAGGCTGATAATGAACAGAAAGAAAATGCCCAAATAGAAACCCAGCGGCGCTAAGTGTCTTAGTTGGATGCTTCCGGTTGTTCCAACGCTTGCTAAATCAGCCATGTACAGTCCTATTTGAAACATCTGCTTATTGATTCCTTTAACAGTATTTCGGCAATAATAATCAGCTGATATTGTGTTCTCCATCCAGAATTTATAACCTGCGCGGGTCATGCGTTCATGAAAATCAGTGTCTTGATGTCGAATTAGTTGTGTGTTAAAAAGTCCGCAGTTGTCAAACACTTCACGCTTGTAGAGTGCATAAACGGCTGTGTCGTAATAACCACTGGGAGCTTGTGTTCTAAATGAGGAATTGCCGACACCTATTTTTGAAGAAAGTGTTTCCCGGATCAGTTCACCCCAAAAGCCTGAGGATTTGGTGTGTAATATTCCACCAACAGCTCCTGCTGAGGGGTGGTCTTGCATTACTTTATATGCTTTCTCGATATATCCCGAATGAAGCTCAGCATGAGCGTCAGGACGAATGATATATTTTCCGTTTGAATTTTCAATTCCAAGATTCCAACCGAAGGCGAGTGTTTTGTCTTCGTTTTTTAGTATCGAATAGTTTGTTTCCGGATGTTTTAATAGTGCTTCTTTTGCGCGAGCAAGTGTCTTGTCTTCCGACATGCCGTCAACAATAATAAGCTCCCAACTCAAAGTGTTGTTGGTGAACTGTGTTGTTACGGCATCAATACATCTTTCGATATAAGCTTCTTCATTTCTACATACTATTATTACTGATACATCTACCATTACCTATTATTTTTGGATAAGTCGCCTATATTGTTCAACGTATTTTTTTGACATATTTTTTGCCGCAAATTTCTCAATTGTTGTTTCTCGAATGAAAGTAGTAAAATTATTCTTTTTTTCTGTTTGTTCGATAATTCTTTTTTGAAGAGATGCCGTGTTGCCACTTTTATACACGCTTACACCTTCGGAATAGTAAGATGCTATCATCTTGTGCGGCGGAATATCCGAGAGGATGCAAGGAGTTCCTGTTGATAGGGCTTCCAAAACGGTATTCGGAAGTCCTTCGCTTAGGGAGCTGCTGATAAAAATGTCTGCGATTTTATAAAAGTTTTTTACATCCGATTTTCTGCCAAGAAAGTGGATATTGCTGTTTGTGTATTTGTCTCGAAGTTGTTGCATTAGTATTCCGTCACCCAGCATCAAAAGGTGTAATTCTTCTTTGGGTGTCATTGTCTCAAATGCTTTTAAAAGCTCTTCGGGGTTTTTGCCGGGAGACAAATGCCCGACAGAAAGAATAATCTTGCCATTGATCGGCAGTCCAAGTTTTATTTTTAGCTTCTCAACAGTTGCAGCTGATGTCGGTTTGAAAACATCGGTCTCAACACCGTTGTTGATAAAGTTAAGAAATGTGTAACCTAAATCATTAAGCCGTTGTGCCGTAGCTTCGGAGTTTGCATAAACATTTGCTGTTTTCTTTAAAGCTCTCAGGTGTAAAAGCGCAATTATTTTGCCTTTTATCATGCCGTAATTGTTTACATAATCTTCAAAAGGAAAATTTCTTAAAGTAGCTACTCGCAAATGTTTTTTTAACAAAAAACCGCTAATCAAATCGGGGCGAAGATCTTGTGTGTGAATAATGTCGGGTTGAAATCTTTGGATTTGTTTTTTAATCTTTCCGGGAGCAGCGAAGACAGCCTCAAACCGACTCAGGTTTAGTGCGTGGAGTTCGATGTCGAGTGCTTCGAACTTGTTCCACAAACTATCTTGGGTCTCGGGAGATAGCGTGAGCAAACAAACGTGCAGTTCCTCTTTGTCAAAGTTGCTCAGCAGGTTGTACAGCTGATTGTTGGGTCCACAGCGTTTCAGATGGCTTACGATGTACAGTAGCTTAATCATAAAAACCTTCGTTAAGTTTTGTTACAAAATCTTGGACACGCAGCAGGCAACTGCCAAATTGATTGAATACTCCTTCTTCAAAATGAAAATCATTATCCTTGTAAATATAACGTCCGGGCTTACCATTGACGCGCATTTGGACATCGTTGTACGATCCAAACATTGCTTGCATTTCATTGATTAAGTAGTGTCCCTCTTTTGTTTCGAGAATATCAACATTCATGGTGTTGAATTTTCCGGTATCACACACATTTTTCAGTAAATAAAGAAGCTCTTTGGGTGGTGAAGCCAATTCTGTTTGTCCGGATCCGCTGGCAAAATCTCCTTTCAGTAATTTTTTGTGTCCGAAGTATGAGTCGCCGATTTTGACCATTCGCCATTCCCATTTTATCTTGTGAAATTCTTGAGCCAGCAAATAGTGTTTTTCAATGCGCCCAAATAGAGGTAAGGGAAAGCCAAGTTTTGTGCTGAAGCGTAAGCGACCAAATGTTAAAGCACTATGAAAATGCCCAAACAGTCGATTGGTGATTCTTAGAGCTTTGGACTTTGATTTTATGATGTCTACACCACTCGCTCCCGAACCGGAGTTGGTTTTAAAAATCAAAGGGTAGGAAGCGTTTGTTAGAAACTTTTTTGCTTGGTCTTTTCTGCTGAAAACGTATGTTTTGGCATGGGGAAAGCCGTGTATTTCAAGCCATGCCGCCATGTTTCTTTTATTTTCGTAAATATATACTTCGTTAAAATTGGGGTAGCAGGGGAAATCAAGTTCTTCTTGAATCATATAAATCTTTTCGTCATAAATGCTCTTTCGGGTTTGATCATCGTTTGGTGGATGACACAAAAAACCATCGCATTTTGACTCCTTAATGCGGCGAATCCAATTTGAATCTAGAAAATCTATAAGCTCATATTCTATGTTTAGATGTTCACAAGCTTTTATGTAATTGCTATATTCAGAATTGTGGAAGCCTTTCAGAATTCCTAATTTCAAACCTGTCATGTCCATAGGGTAATAAAAAAACAAAGGTAATAAATATCTGAAGCTATTAAGCTTTTACCGAAAAGTGATGATGCTTCACCCGGCGATTCATGTATAAAATAAGGAAAAGATTTAGGGCAAAGCCTGATAATCCATATACGCCAACGGTGAGTAAATGATGATCGAACAAACTCCAAGAAACATAAATTGCCAGAAAGCGAATGAATAAAGAAACTATTTCGTAGATTAGGCTTATTCGTTGCAATCCAAGTATATAGATGGATGCTGTGGATGGGGGATTTAATATGCCCATAAACGACCAAAGAATAATTAATTGTGCATATTGTCCGGACACATACCACTCACTCCCAAAAACGAATGCAAAAATGTTCGGGGCAAATATTCCGACAAGCAAATAGGGTAGAAAGGCAAGCTTTCCCAAGCCCAGCGTTGTTTTTTTGAACAAACTATAAAACGATTTTCCCTTTGCGTGCAAGGCTGATGCCTCTTTCAAAAATACTTGGCGCGTAGATTGCCCTATCAAAGTTGATGAAGCTGTTAACACTCGTGCTGTCATCATGTAAAAACCAACCATTTCTTCATTGAACAACATTGCAAACAACATGTAAGGGAGGTTTGCGGAGAGTGAATTTAACAATCGCGCCGGACTTTGATAGATTGCAAAGTCTTTATACACATTTGCATTATTTTTCATGCGTATCCATGAAGATTTATTCAAATGCAACAAGCCTTTCTCGAAGGATGCCCACAGCATTACAACAAAACCTATAGCATCTCCGATGATTTTTCCCCACACCAAACCAATGCCGGGCGTGCTTATTTGATGAAAAGCCGTTTGCGCTCCCACACACATCCCTGCTTGGGATATGCGTCCCGCAGAAATGTTTTGATACTTTTTTTTGCGTGTGTTGTAGGATAAAAATACTTGAAACAATCCGCTGAACAATATGCCTACGGGAATTATCCATATAAAGTTGTCCACTTTGTACGATAATCGCGCGTTTAAGAAATCTCTAAGTAAAAGCATTCCTGCGAGACTGAAGATGGCAACAACGAAGGTGATGACTACCGATAAACTAACCAAAGCATTTGCATCTTCATCGTCTTTGGGTAATACAATTGCCAGTTCATACTTCAAACTGGCAACTGATGCCACAATAGCCACAATCGCTGCATAAACACCGAATACACCAAATTCTGATGGACTGTACAATCGGGATAAAAGAGGTCCTGCAAAGAAAAGAAGTGCTTGCGCAATGGCACTTCCCGAAATCAGAGTAATAATGCTGACCAGAAATTTATTTCCAAAAATATTTTTAATCGTTCCCATTTCCGGTCAGCATCCTTGTTTGTTATTTCTTTTTTAAATAATATTCTAAAGGTTGGAATACCTTGTCAAAAGTAAAGTATTGAATCAAGACAAAATCTTTATCGTCATTGATGTAGGCATACAACCTGTCCAGATCATATTTGTTGTTATCTTTTTCTGTGTCATACTCATCATGCTGAGGTCTGCGGTATGTTTTGATTAAGGATTTATTCCCTTGCACGTCAGTAAGTGTAATTGTGTGAAGCGGAGTAACATATTTCAATGAATCTTCAATCAGTGGGCGTGTTTTTGTTAGTACAGCTTCAAAGCTCAATGCCCTGAAAGTGGTTAGGAACTCTAAAACTTTGAGAGTGTCAAAGTTGTCTATTTTTTTTCCGGTGCTTAACTTTTCAAGTTCAAGAGTTCTGTTGTTGATATTCTGTACCTTGAAGCTTGAAGACGGTGTTTCGCCAAATTCCACAGTAACGTTTGCAATGTCGGCAAGACGTTTTTTTATGATCGTTTGGTCTCTCCAATCTTCCAAACGCGGTGAAAATCGGGAAGCAATAAAACCTCTGAATCCGGGTAGGTAAACCACAAAAGCCCTGTCAGCACCTTCCTGATACATAAACGTTCCAATATTGTCTTGTGTAGGCATGCCCACGTAATAAACCTTCGTTTTTGCCTCGTAAGGAAAGAGCTTAATTTTATCAAAAAGATTGATGCGGTGGATTGTTTGGTAAATCTCAACTTTTACAGAGTTACTAGCCATTAACTTGATGATATTGTTATGAGCCGCTTTTGAAACAGGATATTTAATAGCCATGCCCTTCATTGTTTTCAGAACAAGAGAAACAAGGTCGGGGCGAGCAAAATATTCATTGTTAATCACCCATCCTTCATTTGTTCTTTCAATAATCAAAGAGTTATCACTCTTGTCAGACAGGAAAAACTTTGTTACGCTAGCTGTATCATTGATGGTAAATTCAGTGTCTTCACCCGTAATGGTGGAGTTAGAGTTGCCAAGCATTAGAAGGATTACAATTCCTAGCAAACTTGCAATAATTATTAATAAAAGTTTCTTATTCATAGTTTTAGTTATTTCCTTTTAGCATATTTGTTTTTTCTTATTCTAAATTGAATGGCAGCAAGAATGAAAACAAAGATTACGGGAACCAATATGTTAATCAGTTGCCACTGTATCCTTTCCTGACTTACTTTTGTTCTGTCAAGCATGCGCAGTTTAATCTCTTTTGAACGAACAGCAATCAGTCCGTCTTCATCCAAGAGGTACTTCATGGCGTTCAACAAGAAGTCGCCATTTCCAAAGCTTTGGCGTGTGTACTTGTCGTAGCCGAGTGGTAGGGCATAACCACTTCGATAGTCAATTTGATTTTTTATCATGTCGCCATCCGAAACGAGAATCATCTTATTGGGCGCGCTTGTTTCCTTGAAGCCGATTACAGGGTTGTTGTACAATTGGTCTGTGAGTCGGTTTCTGTAAAAAGACTTGAACTTTCCTTCCAACAAAACAGCGATAGTCTGTCCCTTTTTTGAATATTCTTTTTCGTCAGTAACTTCGTTGATGATTGATAGGTCGATGAGTGCCGGAGTATTCAATATACGGCTATATTTCGATGTTTTCAGGAGTGCTGTTTTCTTAATCCCTTCCACATTGATGGTGTCTATTGAGCTGATAAACTCTGTTTTTACCGAATTCATGTTTTTTACTACAGGATGTTCGATGTCAGGAGTTAGCACAGGGAAATAGTACCATGGGAAAAACTGATATTGAGGCTGACCGCCCACACTTCCCGTTTCAATAGGTATTTGATTGGCGTTGAGGTCTAAAACCAAGTCTTTGTTCAAGCGGCAACCATACGAAAAGAAAAGGTCGTCAAGGTTTAGGTCGTTCGATAAAGTGACGGTCTGACTATTGCGCTGAATGCTGTCCATTTCAGCTTTTACACCATCAACATACCAAAGAATTTTACCTCCTCTCATCACAAACTGATCAAGAATGAATTTTTCTTTCTCACTAAATGTTGAGTCGGGTTTGGCAATAATAATGGCTTCGTATTTATTTCTGATGTCGGGATTTAGCGAATCAATATCATCTCTGCCCGTAAAAGTATTGATGTGTCCATTAAAGTTGATGTGGTCCACAATGTAGAACTCCGATAAAATTGCTTTAGCATCCGCAAGTTCGAGCTTGCTAAGTTCTCCGTGTCCGTGTGTAAATGCTACGCGAGGCTTCAATCTAAACTTTATCTTGTTAATGGCATTGATCAAGTTGTACTCAAGCTCTTCTATCGAATTGTTTAATCGCATTTCAGGACTGACACCGATCTGAGAAATTAATAAATCAACCGCAGCTTCCTGCCCCTTGCCGTTAATAACAGCTCCCGGAAAAATAATTTGTTGCTTTTTTTCTCCTGAATTGTTTGAGTGTAAATTTGTCGGCTTTAAACCGGCTCTAACCAATTCTGCGTAGAAAGCATTCCGTTCTTCAACATTTTCAGATGCCGATGGGTTGATAAATTCATACTGAATGTTCTTGTTGTAGGCATGAAACTCTTGAAGCATTTCTTTTGTTGAATTTCTAAGGCGTTTGAACCCTGCCGGAAATTCACCTTCCAAGTACACTTTAAAATAGATAATATCGTCAACCTTGTCCAACACTTCCTTTGTGGCATCGGATAAGGAGTATCTTTTTTCGCTTGTAAGATCCAAACGTGTATAAAAACGACTGCCCAACAAGTTGATTAAGACGATCAGAATCAAGCCTGCTATTAATGTTAAAATCGTATTTTGTTTTCTTTTATTCACCTTCATAATATTTTCAATATCTTACCACTTACGGCTCTCAAGCGAGATTTTTGTTAGAAGAATAAAAATTACAATGACACTCAAAAAGTATAGAATATCGCGACTATCAATGACACCGCGCTTTATTGAAGCATAGTGTTCGCCAATCCCCATTGACTTGATGAACAAATCAAAATCTCCAAATAACGAAAGACCGTGAATGATGTCGAACCCAACATAGAGAAAAGCAGACAAAACCACACTTATTAAGAAACTTACAATTTGATTGTCAGTGATAGATGATGAGAAAACGCCGATGCTTACAAATACAGCTCCCAAAAAAAGCAGACCGATATATGACCCCCAAATTCCTCCAAGGTCAAGGTTTCCTTTAGGCATGCCCAACTGGTAAATGCTGATTACATAAATCAATGTTGGTAGCAAAGAAAACAATACCAACGCAAAACCGGCGAAGTATTTTCCCAAGATGATTTGAATATCCGATAAGGGGCGAGTGAGTAAAAGTTCGATTGTACCTGTTTTCTTTTCATCGGCAAAAAAACGCATTGTTATTGCGGGAATCAAGAAAAGAAAAACATAAGGAGCTATCGAAAACAGTCCGTAAAGCCCGGCGTAACCATAGTTCAAAACATTAAAATCAGTGGGGAATACGAATAAAAACAAACCATTAACCAAGAGGAAAACAGTAATTGTTATGTACCCGATCAATGAATTCAAAAATCCGCTTACTTCCTTCTTAAATAATGCATACATATTACATAATTTTTGAATCGGCTAAAATAATGTAAAATGTTTGAAGCTACAATTTAATAATTTATCCGGCTCTGACCTGATGTGAAGCTTGTTCCCGATAGGCTTTTGGGTGAGGTTCGGAGGATTGAATAATGTTTGCAAGTGAAATTTCGGGCAAATTACCTGTGTCTGTCTCCGGATTTTTTATACTTTTACGGATGGGATAATTTGTCTGTTTTTCTCTGGTTTAATATATTGATAACTAGACGGGTAGAGAATGGTTTATCCCTTTTGTTTTGCATTTTATAAATCATGTAGGTTAAGTAGCATTTTTTTGATAACTATCAATACAATATTTATGATGAAAAAATACCTTTTATTATTTGGATTCTTAATGTTGATGTCTGCTGTGTTTTCACAGAAGAAAACAATTACAGGAGTTATTACTTCTTCGGAAGATGATTTGGGATTGCCCGGAGTTACAATTGTGGTCAAAGGTACGTCCAGAGGAACAATCACCGATGTTAATGGTAACTACTCCATCAGTGCAAAGTCCACAGATGTGTTGGTTTATACATTTGTTGGCTTTAATCCGGAAGAAATTCAAGTTGGAACTCAAAAAGTTATTAATCTGGTTATGACTCCGGCAGCGCAGCAATTGGATGAATTTGTTGTTACTGCTCTTGGGGTGAAACGACAAAAAAGGGAAATTGGTTATTCAACTGAGAGGGTTGAAGCTGAGGCTATTGTTAAGTCCAGTGAAGCGAACATTATTTCAGGTATTGCCGGTAGGTCAGCCGGTGTTCAGGTGTCGTCAGGAGATGGCGTTGAAGGAGGATCTACGCGAATTGTTATTCGAGGTAATAACAATATAAACAGCATGAATCAACCATTGTTTGTGGTCGATGGTGTTCCTATGGAAAATATTCCGGGACTGACTGATATTGGTCGGGGTGCCGATTGGGGAAACGCTCTGAATAATATTAATGCGTTTGATATAGAAAGTTATAACATCCTAAAAGGTGGTGCTGCCTCTGCATTATATGGCTCTAAAGGGGCAAATGGTGTGATAGAAATTACTACCAAACGAGGTATGAAGCGAAAAGGATTGGGGGTAACATACAATTATTCTTACAAGAAGATTACTCCTTACCGATACAGGGAGGTTCAAAATAAATACGGTCATGGCGGCCCCATATCATTAACAGCTCCGACATTTCCAACCAATGAAACCGGAGATACTTTACTTTATCCGGGGATTTATGAAACAAGTAACTTGGTTTTAAATGCCGAGGGCGAAACTGTTTCATCCACCGATGAGTTTGGTGCTTACGGAGGTGGCGTTTCTTGGGGTCCTGAAATGAATGGTGAAATGGTGAAATGGTGGGATGGTGTGATGAGACCGTATTCACCACAACCTGACAACATAAAGATTCCTTTTAAGAATGGATTTACACAAACTCATAATGTTGCAATTTCAGGAGGAAATGAAAAGGGAACAATGCGTGTTTCTTTTACTAAAATGAATCATTCTCCTATTATTGAGAATAGTAACTTGGATCAGGTTACTATAAACTTTGCAGCCAATTTGAAGGTTTCCAAAAGAATCAATTTGGATATTGCTTTTTCATACATTGATTACCATCGACTCAATAGTCCAATGATTGGAGAGTCGGCAAGTTCTTTTAGTAAGGGGCATCTGTATTCATGGGGTAGAAGTTATAAAGGTCTTGATTATGAGAATTATGCACTTTCATCAGGAGCGATAAACCCTCAGGAAGGCTACCCGTTTAAATATGTTTCTCCTTCTCTGTGGTGGACATATTTCAACAATAATACCACGCTCTCAAGAGATAAGTATCTGGGGTCTATTACGCTTAATTATAATATTACGGACTGGCTGACATTTATGGGTCGATTTGGTAGAGACTATACCTTAAGTCAGTATGAATCGAGAAATAAACCGACAGATGTTGTTGGGCTCGAAGGGGGGTATTACTCAAACTCAATGCAGAGAAATATTTCGAACAACATGGATGTCTTATTGACGGCTGCAAAATCTAAGATATTTGACTCTGAATTTGATTTGAGCCTTTCTGTTGGAGGTAGTAGTTGGGAACAAGATTATTATAGTATTGGTGGTAATTCGGGGCGATGGTACTACCCGAATATGTATACATTCTTCAATTTCACGAATCAAACCCTGAACCCTGACGGAACTATTGATGTACCCGGTAGCTATGCAGGCGTGAATGAAGGAATTTTAAGAAGAAAAACCAATTCTGTTTATTCTTTCTTTAATGTGGGCTATGCTGATTATTTGTTTTTAGATATTACCGGAAGAAATGACTGGTCATCTACTTTGCCCGTAGGAAATAATTCGTATTTCTATCCTTCGGCATCGCTTAGTTTCATTGCTTCTGAAGCATTCAATTTTGAAGACAGACTGCCTTGGGTTAACTTTATGAAAATTCGAGGAGCTATCGCTCAGACAGCTACAGATGATGCGCCGTACCAAACAGAGTTTTATTATAACACCGGCTTTTATGGTGGAGATCAATCATCATCTTTTCCGGGAACAATTCCTGCAATAAATCTAAAACCTCAGCGAGTAAACAGTTATGAAGGTGGTTTTATCCTTGGTCTTTTAGATAATAAGATTGAGCTTGATTTTACATATTATTACTTGTATTCATTTGATCAAATTATCGTTGCTCCTTTACCAAGTTCTTCAGGTGCAGAGTCTGTAAAGATTAATGAAGGGGTTTTAACAAATAGAGGTTTTGAAATTATTTTAAATACAGTGCCTGTTCATACGAAGGATTTAACCATCAGAACGGGTTTGAACTTCTCTCGTAACCGCAATAAAGTAGAAAGCCTCGGGGAATATGCGGATGAGTTTACCTTGGCTGATATATGGGGCTTAAATGGTCCGGCAATTATTTTACACGAGGGTGAAGAGTATGGAACTATTAGTGGTTATGATTATGTTTATCATGAAAATGGTCAGCCAATATTGAATGATGAAGGAACGCACTATAAAATAACAGATACCCGAGTTCCGATCGGAAATGCTTCGCCTGATTTTCTTGCAGGCTGGCATACGAATGTGAGCTATAAAGGCTTTCAGTTGTCTACATTGATTGATACTAAATGGGGTGGAGATATTTATTGTGGTTCTTATGTTGTTGGTCTTCAAACAGGTCAAAGCCCTGAAACTTTAATAGAACGAGATGGTGGAGGCTTGCCTTATACCGATCCTGATGGTAATGTGAGAAATATTGGAGTTATATTGCCGGGAGTGTACGAAGATGGTACTCCTAATGATAAAGTTGTTCATTATTATTATAAGTACTTGCCAAATGCCGGAGGATGGGGTCATGTTCTTTCTACTCCGGGAATTATTGAGAATACGTGGATTAAACTTCGTGAAGTGTCTCTGTCTTACACAGTTCCTCAATCGATTGTTGATAAGTCTAAAGTGTTCAAAAACCTTCGTTTGTCATTCACAGGTAGAAATTTGGCGTACTTGTATACTACATTGCCTGACAAAATAAACCCTGAAGGAATTATGGGTGCAGGAAATGCTCAGGGATTTGAATGGGCTTCTTTTCCAAGTACCCGATCATTTGTTTTTGGAATATCAGCAAACTTTTAAAATAACAACAGACAATGTCTGGGATAAGTATTACGATGTACGGAGATAGAATTGAGTCTCTATTTTATATCTCGGGCTTAGTCACAAAATTTTAAACACATGAACAGACAATGTCCGGGATAAATATTACGATGTACGGAGATAGAATTAAGGTTCTATTTTATATCTCAGACGTAGTCACAAAATTTTAAACACATGAAACTATATAAAATAACCCTGATCTGTTTTAGTTGTGCTGTACTTTTTATGCTTGGGTCATGTACAAAAGATTTTGAACAAATTAATGAAAATCCACACGGTTTTACTACAGCTAGTACCGGGTCTTTATTTAATAATGTAATCAGTACGCTTCATCCGGGGTGGAATGAGCAATTTTATATTAATAATGAGATTTTTTATAAAGAAACTCAACTTGCTGCGTTAACTCAGGACGCGTGGGGAAATTATGAGATTGGAACTGAAGAGATATGGAAGAACTATACCGGAAGCTTGGCAGAAATAAGGGAACTTGAAAAACGCTTTTCGGAAATGGAACCTTCTGCGGAAGTTGCCAATATGCAAGCAATGCTAAAGATTATTGTTGCATACAAGGTTTTTAAGGTGACCGATATATTTGGTGATATACCTTTTTCCGAAGCAGGGTATGGCTTTCAATCTTTTGAGAGCTTGCATCCAAAATTTGATAGTCAGGAAAGTATTTATAAAAAATTGCTCAATGATTTGAAATGGGCTGATGAAAATATAAATGATAAGGCTGTAGATGAGCCATTTCAAACTTTTCAGAGTTATGATAAACTATTTTTTGGAGATCTTCAAAACTGGAGAAAATTTGCAAATTCTCTTCGTTTGCGATATGCGATGCGTATGGCGGATCGTGATAGAGAGTTTGCTGCTCCAATAATTAAAGAAATAATTGAAGAAGCTAAGCCGATCTTTCGCGGTTATGATTTTAATGTTGAGAAATTAGAATCGGCATGTCTCTGGCCAAATATTGTTGGTTTCAGTAATGCTAGCGTTGATTGGTCGTTCAGAGAACATAAAGGTCTACGGATGGGCAGTAATGTGTGGCATTACCTGTCGTCTGGCGATGAATTGGATGGAAGTGGAATATTTGACCCAAGGGCATATTTTTTCTTTGAAGGAAACAATGCCGGAGAATGGGTGGCATATCCGCAAATACCCTCAAATGATACTCCTTTTGCCGGAGGTGTGCCGTACGGTAGCCATAGAGATAATGCAGGTGCTTTTGATATTAAAGGAGCTACCTGTATATATTCACCGTTTTCGTATTTTCTAGTTCGTGATGCAAATACAATGCCTATTATCTTAATTACCGGAGCAGAAGTGCATTTTATTGTAGCTGAGGCGTATATGAGGGGGATCGGTGTTTCGCAGGATATGGCTCAGGCTGATATTGAATATATGCACGGTGTAAACTCTTCTGTTAAATGGTGGATGCAACGTGCAAATAATGTTCAACTTCCTTCTTCCGGTTTGCAGTTTTCGGATAAGGTTACAGTTCCTCCAAATCTCAATGAAGCTTCTGTTCTACAGGTTTTTGGGTCTTGGATGGCTAGCTCTGATGAGGAGAAGTTAGAGTTCTTGTATGCTCAGCGATGGTTGGATGCTTTTCGTCAACCGGGTGAAGCCTATGCTTTAGCAAGAAGAACAGGAAAAACACCGCGAGAAGGTGACCCTATAAGTCATTTCAGAATGCCTTATCCAAGATCTGAAGTTGAATATAATTTTGATAATTGTTCCGAGGCTATTGCTCGTCAAGGTGGTGACTCTCCGGATGTGAAACTTTGGTGGATACCTGACTTTTGGTAAAGTGTAAATGAAGGTGAACAAAGCGGCTATTTTGAGGTGTGCATAACGAAGAGTTTAGGCTTTTCCGAAAAACACGCTCAATAGCATAAAGATCAATACGATGAAACAGATGATGCCTGAGATGAAATATTATGACACATAGTGGGGATGATTAAAAATTTTATCCCGTGTCTCAGGCTTTGTCATAAAATTTTAAGAATATGAAACAGTTAATACTTACATTATTTGTTCTTTCTATTGGGGTTGTTTCATACAGTCAAATAGAACATGTCTATGATTTTAACAATTTAGAACCGGCAGCATTAAATGGGCAGGATGACTGGGTTACAATTCAGCAAACTACCGGTAGTGGAGATTTTTACGTAGATTATTCCGCCGGAGATGTCGTTTCTCCTGATGGAACGCTTGCAATTTTTTATAGCGATGGAGGTCCCGGCGTAGGTCATACCGCTACAAGGAAAGCGAGTTCTAATTTTGATTTTGACTTTACAGAACCCGGAACTGTTGAGTTAGAAATTGAGATGCATGGTTCATGGTGGGGGAATTTTTTTGGTGTTGGTTTCGATGCTGATGGCGATAATCATATTGCACCGGGATTAGACTCCGAACCTGACGATGGTGGTATACAAGTAAATTTCTCAAATCATGATCCTTCCAACAACCATATCTCATTACCGAATGGCGAATCTGTAATTTTTACGGCTACACTCGGGGGCTGGACGAGATATAAAATGATTTTGAACTTTGAAACGAATGATGGTGAAGGTTCCGTTGCTCTTTTTTATGATAATGGAGTTACCGGAGACTGGGTTGCCGTTTCGGAAGTTCAAGGTGTTAATATGGGGCTGACTCCGGGATCCGGTGATAAGCGTGATCGAACAACTTGGGATGGAATATTTGTACACTCTCAGGGTGGAGTAACAGGTGTGGATAACATTATCGTTAGAGAAACAACCACCACGGGAGAACCGCAATTTATTGATTTTAGCCAAATTAATACCAAGTTGATTACTGATGATTCTTTTGAGCTTGAAGCTTCGGCTTCATCAGGTCTTCCTGTGTCGTTTCAAGTATTGGAAGGTCCTGCTGATGTGAATGGAAATACATTAACACTTTCCGGTGAGACGGGCTTTGTAACTGTAGCTGCTAACCAAGCCGGTGATAGCTTTTGGGCAGCAGCACCTCAGGTTACTCAAACTTTTGAAGTGATTGATGCCAATGATTTCTTGCCTCAACTAACAATCAGAAGACCGGCAGATGACACCGAAGTGTTTATGGAAGAATTGAGTGATGTCGTAATTGTGGCTTCTGTTTATATTGGACATCCTGAGGTTCTCGGCATTAAAAATGTGATGTGTGATATTGATGGCGAAACAATTGAATTAACCGAGAAAAATAAGAATACAGGATATTATAATGCAATATGGAAACCGGAATCGTTTGGTGTGCATACAATGACAGTAACAGCAACAAGTACTGAAAACGATATTACTACCCAAACGGTATCTTTCAATGTAACAAATGATATTAGTGATATGACTATTCAGACTTTCGAGTCCTTACATTTACAGCATGGTACTCCTACAGGAACACAGGAATTTGCTTTTCCAACTTTTGCAGGTGCATTTGATCAAATAACAGCTTTCTTGGATGTTAATTGTCCTGCTGCTCCACAGGATTGTGATCCGTGGGATAGAGTGGCAAACATGGAGGTGAAAGGTCCAAATGGCGAATGGATCGAAATCTTTCGTTATATAACTCCTTATGGCGTGGCATGTGATCATCAAATGGATGCTACTGATTATGCTTCATTGTTGCAGGGTTTGGTAGAAATGAGATTTACCCTCGATACTTATGGTGATGGGTTTTTGATTGATGTGAACTTTGATTTTCAGGCAGGAACACCTGCGTATAAATATAGTTGGGTAGATGTGATTTGGAGGGGAATATATCCTTTTGGAGATTATGAAAACCTACAGCCTGTTGAAGTTGTTAGTTGGAAATTTGCTGATGTTGCAGAGTCTGCAAAGCTTAAAATAAATAATACCGGACATTCTTGGGGAGATTTAAACTCCGGAAATGCTGCGGAGTTTTATGAAGCTACTCATAAAATTAAGGTGAATGGTACTGCATTTGACCAACATTTGTGGGTTGAATGTAATCCGAACCCGGATGGATGCCAACCTCAAAATGGAACGTGGTATTACGATAGAGCAGGATGGTGTCCGGGAAGTATTGGCTATATTTATAATTATGATCTTGACCAATTTGTTAATGCGGGAAATGCAGAATTTGAATATGAGTTCTATACCGGATATGTTGATTATTGCCACCCAAATCATCCTGACTGTGTTACAGGCGTAACTTGTAGTGATTGCGATGATCCTTCCAATCCACATTATATTATAGCCGGAAATTTGGTTACATACAGCAACGCATTGTACATACCAACATCGGTAGTGCAAGAAAAACCTTTTGGTGTAAGTATTTATCCTAACCCATCATCAGGTGCTGTAATTTTGGAAACCAATAAAACAAATTTTTCGATTCACGCTGATGTGACTATTTACAGTAACTTGGGACAAATTTTGGACTCATTTGAGTGGGATGGTAGTTCTAAAGTCGTTGATTTAACAACTTATGCACGAGGTGTTTATTTTATTAAAATTCAGCAAGGTGACTATGTTCAAACTGAGAGGGTTGTGTTGCAATAAATGCTAAAAAACACTGAAAAAAGAAAGGCTACCCAACATTTGGGTAGCCTTTTTGGTATTTTCATCTACTAAATTCTACATATCAAGCTTTATAACCTTTTTCACTAATTGAGGAGAATCCTTTGTGATGAATTTTATTATATATACACCTTGAGGACAATCTGAAAGATCAATGATATTGTTAGCATGATTCCATTCTTGCTGATGTAATAGTTTACCATCTGTTGTGCAGAGCTGAATCGTAGCTGATTGGATGTCAGACCTTCCTGTTAGCGACAACTCAGTGAAATTGCGAGTAGGGTTCGGGAACAAGTTCAGGTTGAACTCATTGGTGTTTTTCTTTGCTGATATGATCACTGAATTACTGTAGCTGATGATTTCACCTGCTACAATAATATTTGGATTATACATATCAAAACAATCAGAGCACGTTACTCCGGTAACACAGTCAGGATGATTTGGATGACATTCATCAATGTAATTCGGATCAAATTCATACATCAGCTCCATGTTTGAATGGATGTGAGGTGTTAGATCCCAGCGGAATGTCATTGGAATTGTGCCCGGACACCATCCTGAACGGTCGTAGTACCACGTTCCATTTTGTGGTTGACAATCAGATGGGTTTGGATTACATCCTCGCCATAATTCCTGTACAAACTCTGTTTCACCGTTTATCTTAATATTATGACTGGTCTCGAAAAATTCCGCAGCATTGTTGCTGTTGTTGTCACCCCAGCCGTGTCCGGAACAGACTAATCGTAAATAAGCCTTTTCAACAGACGGTTCGAAACTTAAATTGCGAACTTCGCAAGGTTGCTGATTGCCATATTCACCAAATGGATATACTCCTGACCAAACAACATCCATCCAACTGTAGAGATATTCCGGGTTGCCTGCTTCATATTCAAAATCAAGTGTAACTATAGATTCAGTAAACTCAAAACGAAAATCAACTTTCCCTTGAAGCTGTGAAATGTAATCAGTGATGTCAACATTGTCTTCACAAGCCACACCGTAAGGCGTGATATATCTTAACAACTCAACCCATTCACCACTAGCTCCTCTTATCTTGATGCTTGCAATTCTATCCCAAGGGTCGCAAGGGCAATCATAGGTGAGGTATGCTGTTACATTTGAATATCCTCCCACAAAAGAAGGAAGAATAATTGTTGTGTCTAAAGTGTTTTCGATACCAAAATTGTGATGATCGAGTACTGTTTTTTGAATTGTCGGCGCATCTTGAATTATTTCAAAATTTATGGGGTCAGAAGTGGTGCTGACACCTTCAGAGCTGGTTACTGTTGCTGTCAAAACATGAGAACCGTAGTCGGAAGGTAACCAATAGGCAATGAAATAACCATTTTTGGTCATTGTTCCTGCAACTTCGGAGCCGTCAACATCGAATTTTACGCTTGCAACAGATAATAAATGTGGATAGTCAATGGCTGTTGAAACAGAAAGTGGAATATGTGTTAATTCCGGCAGTCTGATGACTTCGCCTTCCACAGCATTTTTTATATCAAGTGTAGGATGTACTTGTGCAGCATCAACAACTTCAAAAGTTCTTGAAACATCTTCTGCCGCAGCTACTTCATCATTTCCGGGTTGACTTGCTGTGATGGTTACAAAACCGGCTTCGCCTGTAAGTGTAACTTCATTGCCGCTGATGGTTGCCGGACCGGAGCTTACAGAAAAACTTACCTCCAAATTCTGGTTTGTTGTTGCTTCAACCGTAAAGCTTGGGTCTGTGGTAAGTTTGTCAGGCAGGTCATCAAAAGTGATGTATTGGAATAGTAAGCCTCCGTTATCGGCTTGGCGCAATAAAAGATTATCGAAAGCTGATGTTCCGCCTGTTCCGTGCATAAATAGTTTCGACCACATGGCAGGGTCTTTGCTGTCTCCCGATCCCGGAGTGGCGTGTAAATTCAAATCTTGAATTTCATTAACAGCAGCCCAGTCGCCTCCAATTTCTTTAACAAATAGAGTGACACTACCGACACCATCATTTGCATCCAAATTTAAAAAAAACTTGTAGCGATGCCAACCTGCGGTGCTTGCAAAAGGGTATGTGAAATTTACGGTTGACCCGTCAGGCATGTAAAACAATAAACTTTCCGGTGATTGATCTGCGATGTGAATACCAAACCCACCTTCGTTTTCCTCAATGTTTATAATTGTTTCAATAGCCGGCATTAGGTAGCCGTTGTTGTTGGCATCATAACCAAAACCGAAGAATGTTCCCCACCATCCGGTGTGAACATCGGCTTCTATTTCAATAATTCCACCTGTGGTAAAATCAAAAGGAAAAGCATCCGTAGAAGGACGAGAAGCTGTTCTTCCACAATTTCCGCATGATTGTCCGTAAAAACTTGCGAGAGTGCCGTCGGGAGCTACCACCCCCAAGTAGCTGAAACCTATTTCCATTTCGTTTCCACCACCGGAGTTTACAACCGTTGACCAGTCATCCTGACCGTTGATGTCCCCTTGTTCCAGTTCGTTGAAGTCGTAAAGATATTCTGTGGTTTGAGCGTTTGATAAGCCAAAAAACACTAAGAATATCAGCGTTAGTAATTCTTTTTTGTTCATTAGTATGAGACGTTTAGATTTGTATTAATAAATGTCAATGTTGAGAGTGATTTATCAATCTATGAGCGAGTTATGTTTCCAATTCTCATCGTTTTGATAAATTCATTCGCCTAAAAGTACTAAATATTCTCTGACGATCGTGAATCTTGGTAAAAGATTTGCGAAAGATTTTTTTAAATATCAATCACTGTCGAGGCTTTAATTTATTTCAGGCATTGTTTGTTTTATCGTTTTTTTTGAAAAAAGGATCTTAGAAGTGAGGCGCATTCTTTTTCCAGTACTCCTTCGATAACCTTAGTTTTTGGGTGTAACAATGACGAATTGTGCTTCTTAAATCCATTTTTCAGGTCGGGAGCTCCAATTACAATTTTTGAAATTTTTGACCAGTAAAGAGCTCCGGCACACATCACGCAAGGTTCTAAGCTTACATACATGGTGCAGCGATCGAGATATTTCCCTCCAAGAAAATCAGCGGCAGCTGTTATTGCCTGAATTTCTGCATGGGCAGTAACATCTTTCAGTGCTTCGGTTCTATTGTGTGCTCTTGCAATTATTTGGTTGTCGCACACCACCACAGCCCCCACAGGAACTTCATCCGACTCCATAGCCAACTGTGCCTCTTTTACAGCTTCTTTCATAAAAGATTCATCAGAGAATATTGTGAAATTTTCCATCATACCGTCATTGTCATTAATTAGCTCTAAAGTCCATGATGCGTGAAGAGTTTGCTCGTTATGTTTGAATTTCATCCAAGCATAACGAAGACATCAGACTTTATAGACGAACTTTATTTGGCGCAAAAATAAGCCATAAAAAATGATTCTGTACAAATCCTGAATTTGATTTAAAAAAATCCATACTTTCGTTGTTTGAATAAAATTAAAAATCAAGAAGTAATGTTTCGAAAAATTATTAGTGGATTAACCCTTGCGATGCTGTTGGCAAGTTGGGGTTGTACTCCAAAGTTATCAGAAAACCAGAAAGAAGATGCCTACGAAGGAAGTGTGAAACTCTCCAATATTGAGGCTGTTACTCCAAAAGATGTTGTGAATGAGCGTTTAGCTATTTATGCTCCGTTTACGCTAGAGGCAGACATCAGTCACCTGACTGCTAATGAAAAGAAAGTGTTAAAGATTCTTTTTGATGTTGCAGACATCATGGAAGATTTGTTCTGGCAACAAACAATTGGTCAACGTGATGCTCTATTGGCGAAAATCTCTGATGAAAACACGAAAAAGTTTGTTAAGATCAATTATGGACCTTGGGATCGCTTGAATGGAAATAAGTCTTTTGTGAATGAGATTGGTGCCAAACCACTGGGCGCAAACTTTTACCCTACGGATATGACAAAGGAAGAATTTGAAGCATTGGATAATCCTGATAAAAATTCGGGCTATACAATAATCCGTCGTGATGAAAATGGTGAGCTTAAAGTTGTTTGGTATCACGAAGCTTATAAAGCACAGCTTCAAAAAGCGTCTGATATGTTAGTGAAAGCTTCTGAATTGGCAGACGATCCGGGTTTGAAAAAGTATTTGTTGGAACGCTCTAAGGCTCTTATGACTTCTAATTATCAACCGTCTGATTTTGCTTGGATGGATATGAAATCGTCAAATATCGACTTTGTTGTTGGTCCGATTGAAAATTATGAAGATGCACTTTTTGGGTATAAGTCTGCTTTTGAGTCATTTGTATTGATAAAAGATATTGAGTGGAGTAAGAAATTGGCGAAGTATGCTTCTATGCTTCCGGCACTTCAAAAGGAACTTCCTGTGAAGGATGCGTACAAAAAAGAAATTCCGGGATCAGATGCCGACATCAATGCTTATGATGTTGTTTATTACCGTGGCGATTGCAATGCAGGAAGTAAAACCATTGCGATTAACTTGCCTAACGATGAAGAGGTTCATTTGAAAATGGGCTCTCGTAAGCTCCAGTTAAAGAATGCTATGCGTGCGAAGTTTGATGAAATTCTCGTTCCAATTTCTGAATTGTTAATCACTCCTAAGCAAAGAAAATATGTGAAATTTGATGCCTTTTTTGAAAACACAATGTTCCACGAAGTGGGACACGCTATGGGTGTGAAAAATACGATTACCGGCAAAGGTACTGCTCGTGAGGCATTAAAAGAGGTTTATTCTTCAATCGAAGAAGGAAAAGCTGATATTATGGGATTGTATCTTGTTACAAAACTTTATGAAAAAGGCGAACTTACTAAAGGCGAATTAATGGACAACTATGTAACTTTCTTTGCAGGTATTTTCCGTTCCAGTCGCTTTGGAGCTGCTAGTGCTCATGGTAAGGCAAACATGTTGCGCTTCAATTATTTTCAAGAAAACGGTGCTTTCACTCGTGACGCAAAGGGTTTCTATACCATAAACTTTAAGAAAATGCAAGAGTGTATGGTTGCTCTTATGCAGGATATTCTTTACATACAAGGTGATGGCGATTATGAAGGTGCAAAAAAATGGTTGAAAGAAAAGGGTGTTGTGCTTCCAATGTTGCAAGCAGATTTGGATCGTATCAATGCGTCCGGAATACCTGTTGATATCGTATTTAATCAAGGAGCTTCAAATCTTAATTTGTAAGCGATAAACTCAAAAAATGGTGTTGCTATCGCGAAATATGAAAAGTTGCGGTAGCACACATTTTTTTTAAGAAAAAATAAGTAAACAAAATTAAAGCTATAAAATATTATGAAAAAGTATCTAATTGTTGCTGCACTGACATTGTTTGTTTTTGCGGGCATAAAGACGACAAAAGCCGATGAAGGTATGTGGCTTCCCATCTTTGTGAAAGATCTGAATTATGATCAGATGAAGGAAATGGGATTGCAGTTGACTCCGGAAGAAATTTACAGCATTAATAATTCCAGCCTTAAAGATGCTATCGTTAACTTTGGTAATTTCTGTACGGCAGAAGTTGTTTCCGAAAAAGGATTGTTATTCACAAATCACCATTGTGGTTATGATGCAATTCAAAATCATTCGAGTGTTGAATTTGATTACTTGACAGATGGTTTCTGGGCATACAGTCTGGAAGAGGAACTTCCGAACCAAGGACTTACAGCTACATTTTTTGTTAGAATGGAAGATGTTACCAAGAAGATTTTGGATCAGGTGAATGATGAAATGACTGAGGACGAGCGTGCAGAAAAAATTTCTGAGATTAGTAAAAAGCTTGAAGCAGAAGCTTCCGAAGATGGAAGATACACTGCTCAGGTGAGAGATTTTTTCCACGGTAACGAATATTATCTTTTTGTTTATGAGGTTTTTAAAGATGTTCGTTTAGTTGGTGCTCCTCCATCATCTATTGGAAAATATGGTGGTGACACGGATAACTGGATGTGGCCTCGCCATACAGGAGATTTCTCTGTTTTTAGAATTTATACTGCTCCTGACGGATCACCTGCTGAGTATAGCAAGGACAATGTGCCTTTGAAGGCAAAATATCACCTTCCTATTTCTTTGGAGGAAAAGAAACGTGATGATTTCACAATGATCTGGGGTTACCCGGGAAGTACCGATCGTTACCGTACTTCTCATGGTATCAAACTTACTTTAGACCAAATTAACCCTGCAATTGATGAGGTGTTTACTAAGGTTCTTGGTACTATGAAAGAAGAAATGGACAAGAGTGATGAAGTACGTATTAAATATGCGAGCACTTACGCAGGTCTTGCGAACACTTGGAAGAATAAACGTGGCGAATCTCGTGGTTTGAAACGCTTGAATGTGTATCAGAAGAAAAAGGATATTGAAGCCGATATCGTGAAATGGACACTTAAGAATCCTGAAGCTAAGGCAAAATATGGAACTGTAATTGATGACTTGGCTGATGCTTATGCTAAAATATCAGACAGCCACATTAATGAATATCGTTATTACTTGTTAGGACCTCTTTATGCTTCTTCTGCACTTTCAAAGCCACAGTATTTTAGTACTTTGACAAAAATGGCTGCTGAAAAGAAGGTGAACAAAAAAGAATTTAAAAAGGCTGTTCAGGATATGGTTCCGGTTGCCAAACAGTTCTATGCAGAATATGATGTTAATTTAGAAAAACGTGTTCTGGTAACTGCAATTAATGTGCTTATGAAAAACCTTCCTGCTGATCTATATCCGGCATTCGTAACAACGATTAAGGATGATTACAAAGGAAATGTTGAAGCGTATGTTAATGAGGTCTTTGAAGACTCTCCATTCTCTTCGTATGAGAATTTTGAGAAATTCGCAAAAAAACCAAAGGTGAAGACTGTTCGTAAAGACCCAATCACTCCTTTGTTTAATGATATTATTGCAGCAAACAAACAGGTGAGCAGTACTCTTGAAGAAGGTGTAACTGATAAACTTGCAAAAGCTAAAAGGCACTTTGTGGCGGCATTAAGAAAAATGAACGCTCAAAAAGCTTACTATCCTGATGCAAACTTTACAATGCGACTCACTTATGGTAAGGTGTTGGATTATTATCCTGCTGACGCCGTTCACTATGATTTTGTAACTACAATTGACGGTCTTATGGAAAAAGAAGACCCTACAAATGATGAGTTTATTGTTTCGCCTAAGTTGAAGGAACTGTATGAAGCAAAAGATTATGGCAGATATGCCGATAAGAATGGAAATATGACTTTGTGCTTCTTGTCCAACAATGATATTACAGGCGGTAACTCCGGTTCTCCAGTGATGAATGGTCGTGGTGAGTTAATTGGTATTGCTTTTGACGGAAACTGGGAAGCAATGAGCGGTGATATTGCTTTTGAGCCTGAGCTTCAAAGAACGATTTCTGTTGATATTCGCTATGTGCTTTTCGTTATTGATAAATATGCAGGCGCAAAAAATCTTATTGACGAGCTTACTATAAGAGGAAAAATTGTTCCTAAGCCTTATGAAATAATAAACCAATAAGGAATAGGATTCAAGCAAAAGAGCTTTAGCTTCTATTAAAAACGAGGTGTCCAACATTAACGGACACCTCGTTTTTTGCTTCTTATATTTGACTTTGTGTTGGTTTTCTTACAATGTTATACGTTGTGTCCCTATGGGATATTCTTTTTCGGTAATGAGTGTTTTCAACTTTTGATAGTCCGATTCGTTTTTTACGAAATCAATGTTGTTTGCGTCAATAATCAGTATTCGTAAGTTTTTCTGTCTTTTGATGTATTCAAGATATCCCAATTGAATTGTTTTTAAATAATCATCTTGAATATCAAGTTCATAGCTTCTTCCTCTTTTGTGGATGTTTGTCTGCAAACGATTTATGTTTACAAACAAATAGACCAATAAATCGGGTTTTGGAAGTGAAGAAGAAATAATGTTGAACAACTTGCTGTAGAGGGTAAATTCATCTGTTTGCAATGTGCTTTTCGCAAAGATTACGGATTTATCTATAAAGTAATCAGCAATTATTGTCGGTTGAAATAAATCGCTTGTTGACAAATGTTCTTTTAGTTGTTGATAGCGTTCTGCCAGAAATGACAATTCCAAGGGGAATGCGTATTTCTCGGGATCTTTGTAAAACTTTGGCAAAAAAGAGTTGTCCTCAAACTGTTCAAGGATGAGTTTGGTGTTCATATCTTCTGCAAGCATTTTTGCTAAAGAAGTTTTTCCTGCTCCTATATTTCCTTCTATACTGATATAATTATACATAATAAGGCAGTATGATTTTGTCAGTGTGAAAGGCAATTTTCCCGGTGTCTTTACATTCTTTTTTGAGTTGCTGCATTGATTTTTTTAGAATCGGGTGAATGTAATCCGGTGTCATTTCCATCATCGGAATTATGGCAAACAGGCGATCTTGAAATCTTGGGTGTGGAACAGTCAGGTTGCTTTCATTGATAATTTCATCACCGAAAAATAAGATGTCAATATCCAAAGTTCTTGAGGAATACCCTTCTTCACTTCGTGTGCGACCAAGTTTGGTCTCAATGGCTAAGCAACATTCGAGTAGTTCTTGTGCCGACAAGGGAGTGTCAATGAGTAGTCCTTGGTTAAGAAAAGCTGTGTCTGCTTCAAATCCCCAAGGTGCTGTTTCATAAATCGAAGAAACCTTAATGATTTCACCACACGCCTGTTCTATGTAGTAGGCAGCACTCTCAAAAGTTTTTGTAACGTCCCCAAGGTTTCCACCAAGTAGTAGGTATGCCTTTTTCATTAGATTTTGTTGTTTTTGATGATTAAACTGCGAAAAAAATATGAGCTCACAGCGTTCAAAATGTGAGGGACAAAATTATACTTTTATCGTATACGGTTGGTGATTGTCCGGATATTTTAATTGGAAAGATGACTGTCTAAGCGTTTCAGTAGTCCTTTTATTTTTATGCCATATTGCTTGTCTGCTGCCCACTTCCCGGTTAAGTCATTCAAAAACTGCGCCGAACCTCTTTTTATGAATCGAAAGCGATTGTCAACCAGTTTTCCAACAAGAGCATCTTTCGATGCGTAGCCTTTAAGGTGTTGAATGTGAGCCTGTACTCCTTCCTGTTTTGTTTTGAAGCTTTCTCCCGGAGTGTAGTGATTAACAGTTCCGAGACCACAAAAATTGTTTTGACGAACATCTACAGCACCATCGAATTTCAGAAAACCGGTTTCTAAGCACATTTGTAAAAAAGCAATATCATGGTTTACTCCTTCAATATTTGATTCTTGAATGTACGTTTTGGCTAAATACAATGTTGTGTTGTAGTTTGCATCCGGATTGTTTTTCACTAGAAAGCTTGCCAATTGTTTTGCACTCGCTCTCCCTGAGCTCATAATCCTGATGCCGTGTTTTCTCTTTTTGATCGGAGTTCTAACGATTTTCTTCTTCTTTGCTTCCTTGACGGGTGAGAAGTCGATGCCTTTAAAGTTGGGTTGATTTGTCAGGATGCTGACAGAACCTTGGTTGTAGACCGGATGTTCGAAGAATATGTGTTGATTCAACGGCTTTTTGTTAATGAAGGCTGAAAGTAAAGGTTTGGAATTGTCGGTTTTCGGTTTGATGATCGTGGTGACGTTGTCAGAATTTTTATTGCTTGACCCTAAAACATTGTGGTGTGTGTTGCCGCCAAAAAAACTGCTGATGTCGAACGCTAACCAAATCAAGAAAACAAATAGTATTCTCAGTTTTACAGACTTAGGAATCAGTAAGTTTGAATATGTACGGATAAGTTTGTTGATTTTTTGTTTTCCGATTATTGGCATGCTTACAAATATGCTTTATTAATGATGTTTTTCTGCGTCCATTTGTGAAATGATATTAACATTTGGTTGTTGATAATGTTGAAAATTTGGAACAAAATCTTTGTAAAATGTGCTCTGATTTTATGAATCAAATCAACAAACTTATCAACCGTTGAAACATTTGCGTCATATATTTGTATTCTTAATAGAGTATTGTGCCTTGAAAAGCCATTCTTTATACTTAAAATCAAATATTTATAATAATGAAAGATTTCTTAAAATTCACATTTGCTTCTGTATTAGGGGTTTTAATTTCTCTAATAGTAGTAGTTTTAGTTTTTTTTGGCATTGTAGCTTCTGCTGTATCTTTTGCTGAGAATGAAGTTGTAGTTGTGCCTGAAAAAAGTGTTTTGCATGTTCAATTAGATCATAAGATTAATGATCGGGGTGTAGTATTGCCTCCGAATATGATGTCAACAAGTTTTGAGCTTAAAAAGCGTATGGGGCTTGTAGAGATTGTTGATAATCTTCGTAAGGCTGCTGTTGATGAAAACATTGAAGGTATACTTCTTGATCTGACCTCTATTCCTGCCGGGATGGCTACTCTTACAGAGCTTAGAGATGAGTTGCTTGCATTCAAAAAGTCGGGCAAGTTTATTTATGCCTATTCCGAAACCTATACTCAGGGTACATATTTTGTTGCTTCGGTTGCCGACAAGGTATTCCTACATCCGGAGGGTGGTATGTTTTTCAAAGGTTTGAGCTCTGAGGTGATGTTCTACAAAGGTTTGTTGGAGAAGCTTGATATTGATGCGCAGATTATTCGTCACGGTACTTTTAAAAGTGCTGTAGAGCCTTACATGCTTGACAAGATGTCTAAGGCAAATCGTGAGCAGATACAATTATTGCTTGATCAGCTTTGGCAACAATTGGTAGGCGATATTAGTATATCTCGAAAAATAAGCGTTAAAGAACTAAATCGAATAGCTGATGAACTTGCTGTGAGAAACCCTGATAAAGCACTTGAACTGAAGCTTGTTGATGAATTGTGCTATCGCGATCAGTTGAATGCAGCCTTAAAAGAAAAGTTAGGATTGATGGAAGATGAGAAACTTAATCTGGTAAAGTTCTCAAAATATGACGATGCTGTTGTTGCTGATTATCGTAAGAAATTTAGCAAAAATAAGTTAGCCGTGATTTATGCAATAGGACCGATCGGTGGTGGTGAAGGTTCTGATCTTGAAATTGGTTCGGAAAAAATTGCACGAACAATTCGAAAGGCTCGATTAGACTCTACGGTTAAAGCTATTGTTTTCAGGGTAAACTCCCCGGGAGGTAGTGCTTTGGCATCAGATGTTATTTGGAGAGAGGTAACTCTTGCTAAGAAGGAAAAACCTTTTGTAGTTTCTTTTGGTGATGTTGCTGCTTCGGGTGGTTACTACATCTCAGCTCCGGGAGATAAGATTTTTGCAAGTCCGACAACCATTACCGGATCAATTGGAGTGTTTGGTATTATTCCTAACTTCCAAGGTTTAATGAATAAAGTTGGTGTTACGGTTGATAATGTCGGTACAAATAAAAATTCAGAATTTATCAGTGCTACTCGACCAATGACTGACTTTCAACGTCAGGTTATGCAGGAGAGTATTGAGGATATTTATAAAACTTTTACAGGGATAGTAGCCAAAGGACGTAATATGCCTATCGAAGAAGTTAATAAAATTGGCGAAGGTCGTGTGTGGCCGGGCACAGTTGCTAAGGATATAAAACTGGTTGATGAGTTTGGTGGACTTTATGACGCTATTGATGCTGCCGCTGAAATGGCGGAACTCGATTCTTATCGTCTTCTTTCATGGCCAAAGCAAAAAGACCCGATTCAACAATTGCTCGAAGAAATTACGGGTGAAAAACAGGCTTCTATTTTAGAATCTGAGTTGGGACAATTGTATCCATATTATGAAACATTGAAAACTGTTTCCCAAATGGAAGGTGTTCAAGCAAGAATGCCTTATCATATTACAATTTATTAAACAAAATACTAAGGTGAAAGAAAAAATGTGGGCTATATTTGTCCACATTTTTTTTGCTATGAATATTGATAATGATAAAAAGCAGCTTCGGAAAGATATTCGCCGAATGAAGAAAAATCAGAGCGAGAATGATCGGCTCTCGCAATCTGAAAATGTGCTTAGTCAAGTTGAACAACTGATTCATTTTCAAAATGCGAACACTGTTATGTGTTATTGGTCTATGGATGATGAGGTTTTCACTCATGACTTTGTTAGGAAATGGTCGAAGGAAAAGAATATTGTACTTCCTATTGTGAAGGGGGATTTGTTGTCGTGGTGTACCTTTACCGGAATGTCGAATATGAAAGACGGAGATTTGTTTGGTATTCCCGAACCGATTGGTGATGATTTTACCGATTTGAATCAAGTCGATCTAATTATTGTTCCCGGCGTTGCTTTTGATGTGGAAAACAACCGAATGGGGAGGGGTAAGGCTTACTATGATAAAACATTGAAAAGTCTTGATGCTTACAAACTTGGAATTTGTTTCGACTTTCAACTGCTGAAGCATGTTCCGGTTGATGAACATGATGTTAAGATGGATCAAGTAATTGCTCCAAAATTCTAATTGAATCTGATGTCAAGGTCTTGATTATAAGTGATCCGGTTTGTCGGGCTTGTGCCTGAACCGGGCTTATAATTCAATCTCAAGATGAAGTTTGTTTTTGAATGTTTGTAAAGAAGGATTCTTACGCACCATTTCTGCGAACTTATCTTTAGGTCCGTATGGCTTAGATTCGATCTGTTGTTTTGTAACATTTACCTCCAGTTGAATTACTCCGGTGTTGTGTTTCTTGCGGAGGTAATGCAGAATTTTTTCTTTTTCATTCAGGATAGATTGTTTGTTTAAGGTGTTCAAGGCAGAAATGGTGATCGTGAATGTGTTTTCGTTCCATTTGAGTTCGGTAGCCTTTAAGGTGCTGCGTATGTTGTCGGAAATCGTTATGTCTTGAATCATAGCATTCCATGAGTCTTTGATTTCTTCTTTTGGTATTTTAGGTGTGTTTAGAATGTCCGTTTTTTGTTGGCTTACAGGTATTTTTTTTTGCTCTTCAGGTTTTTGAAGTTTTTTCTCTAATGTAGCAGCAGTCCCTTTCAATCGTAATCCTTTAACAACTACAGGTTTGGATGCAGTTTTTTGTTTGTTATCTGAATGGGAAATAGCTGCAAGCGTATTTTTTACGTTTGCAGCTGTATGGTTGTTTTTTTGTTCCTGTTTTTGCGGTGCTTGAAGATTACTTTGCGTCAGTAACTCAAGAGGAGCTAGGAGATTTTTTTTTTGACCCGAATTCGGGTTGTTAATGAGTGATGTAATTTGAAGTAAGGCAATTTCAACATGCAGTCGTTTGTTGTTGGCTGCCTTGTAGTCAATATCGCATTGATTGCTTATGTCGAGAGCCTTCATCAGAAATAGGATGTCAACTTCTTTGGATTGGTTCAGGTATTTATTTTTCACCATGTCTCCAACCTCAAGGAGCTTTACTGTCGAAGGGTCTTTGCAGACAAGCAAGTTTCTCAAATGATTTCCTAAGCCATTAATAAAATGATGCGCATCAAAGCCGTTGTCAATAATTTCACTCAACAGCAATAAAATGTCTGATACTTGTTGTTTCAGAATATGATCAACCAACTTAAAGTAATAATCATAATCAAGAACATTTAGGTTTTCAATAACATCTTCGTATTTGAAGTTCTTGCCCGCATAGTTTACAATTTGATCAAAAATTGAAAGAGCATCCCTTAACGCGCCGTCGGCTTTTTCTGCAATAACGTGAATACCATCAGGTTCGGCATTGATATTTTCTTCCCCTGCAACATATTTCAGGTGTTGGGCAATGTCACTGATTGTTATTCTCTTGAAATCATAAATCTGACATCTGGATAAGATGGTTGGTAATATTTTATGTTTTTCGGTAGTTGCAAGAATGAACTTTGCATACGCCGGTGGTTCTTCCAACGTTTTCAGAAAAGCATTGAAGGCGGATTGCGAGAGCATGTGAACCTCGTCAATGATGTACACCTTGTAGCGTCCGTTTTGCGGAGGAATCCGAACCTGATCAATCAAACTACGAATGCCTTCGACGGAGTTGTTGGATGCAGCATCCAATTCGTGGACATTGAATGACGCACTTTCATTAAAGTTTGTACAAGAAGAGCATTCATTACAAGGTTCCATATCATCTGTCGGGTTCTGACAATTGATTGTCTTCGCAAGGATTCTGGCACAGGTAGTCTTACCCACGCCCCTAGGTCCGCAGAAAAGAAAAGCTTGCGCAAGCTGCTTGTTTTTAATAGCATTTTTTAAAGTTGAAGTAATTGCCTTTTGCCCAACAACCGTATTAAAATTCGACGGTCTGTATTTTCGAGCTGAAACGATGAAATTTTCCATTCAATTTTTTTTCAATATTGCGTATCAAAAATAGTAAAAATAGTATTTGCTTTGTCGAGGGGAAGAATAGTGCTTAAAAAATATCGGCAAAATTTTAGTCTTGTCGTTCCCTTAAGTTGTTGGCTTTTGGGACTTGATGTTCGTGTCGGAGGGTGAATTTTATCTGCTCTGAAATTTTCAACTTTCGGAACAGAC
>PDWJ01005815.1_pt1 | contig 38986 bp, 35 predicted proteins | sample 1430881 | NCBI WGS metagenome assembly PDWJ01 (sample SAMN01162460, study PRJNA174530) | Oral metagenome, whole genome shotgun sequencing project. | biome: Marine environment; feature: Marine mammal; material: Swab sample of the gingival sulcus; isolation source: swab sample of gingival sulcus...
CAGGGATTTGGTTTCGGGAAAATCAATGCCGGGGAAACCCGTAAAACATGTATCCGGCTGTATCAATTATCCAAGGAAAAACTTGAATTGATAAAAATAGAGGCGGATCGTTCCAGGTTTAATGTGGCCTTTTCCCCCTTTACCAGTATAAATCATAAAGGATTTGATATCTGTCTTGAATTAAAGCCGGGTGCGCCACACGGGGTGATGAACGATGTGATTACGCTGTATACCAACCTGAGCACAAGGCCCAGGATTGATGCGATGGTTCTGGCACTGGTGGAATGAAACAGGTATAGACTGATCAAGTTTTAAAAGAGGTTATTGTGAAATTACTTCATATTTTAACCGTCATGTCGCTTTCCGTTTTTTTGTTTATTTTACCGGTAAAAGCGCAAGATGTTGTGATTTACACCTCTGTAGATCAGATTTTTTCAGAACCGGTTCTAAGGGCGTATGAAAAGCAGACGGGCGTTAACGTCAAAACGGTTTTTGATGTAGAAGCCGCCAAAACAACCGGGCTGGTTAACCGCCTGATTGCCGAAAAAAAACGGCCCAAATGCGATGTGTTCTGGAACGGGGAAATCGGAAAAACCATTGTTTTGAAGGAGAAAGGTGTGCTTTTGCCTTACCAGTCGCCTTCTGCAAAAGATATTCCTGATCTGTTTGTTGATAAAGAATATTACTGGACAGGTTTTGGGGCCAGGGCCAGAGTGTTGATTTATAATACAAAGATGCTGTCTGAAGCGGATCTTCCCAAATCAATCCTTGAATTAACCCAAGCAAAGTGGCAGGGCAAGGTTGCCATGGCCTACCCGCTTTTTGGGACAACGGCCACCCATGTCGCAGCCATGTACCAGGCCATGGGGGAAGAAAAAACCAAAAAATACCTGGCGGACTTAAAAGCCAATGACCTAGTGATGGTGGATGGCAATTCCGTGGTAAGGGATATTGTTGTGGAAGGAAAAGTGCCTATCGGGTTTACCGATACCGACGATGCCAATGTGGCCATTCAGTCCGGCAGGCCCGTAAAAATGATTTATCCGGATAGGGGCGGAATCGGCACCCTGTTAATTCCCAATACCGTTGCCTTGATAAAAAATGCACCCCACGAAGATCAGGGAAAAAGACTCATTGATTATCTCTTGAGTCGGGAGGTGGAAAGTCGCTTGTCCTATTGCGAATCCGCCCAGATGCCGGTCAGGCGGGGGGTTAAGACGCCAGCCCATGTCCCGGAGTATACATCCATTACCCCAATGAAGGTGAATTATTATAAAATCGCTATAGATATGAAACCCGCTGCTAAGTTTTGCAGACACCTGTTTATTCGTTAAATCTGTGCTGTCAGAGCCGACGTTTTTAATTGCAGCCCGCTGCCATGACCCTTCCACGATCCTTCAGATACCCGGTTTTCTTTCTATTCTTTATGATTGTCCTTCTGCCGGTTTGCTATTTGTTTGGATCTGCATTTTTTGCCGGTTCCGGAAATATTGTGGGGCGGCTGCACAGCGTTTTTGAATCCCGGCAGTGGACATTGATCGGCAATAGCCTTTTTATCGGGATTGGGACCACCTGTTTCTGTTTCATTACAGGGGTCCCCTATGCCTTTTTGTGCCTTCGGACCCATTTAAAATTTCGGAAATTATTTATCTGGATTTATATTATCCCCCTTCTCATTCCACCCTATATCCATGCCATTGCCTGGGGGCATCTGGCAGCGTTTTCTGAGACATATCTTTTTTTCGACATCCATGGGAAGCTGGGAGTGATTTGTGTTTTAACCTGTTCCTATTTCCCATTTATGGTACTGACCACCATCAGCGCTCTCAAAGGAATTGACCGGAATATGGAAGAGGCGGCCCTGATGAACCAGGGCAAAGGATATACATTGTGGAAAGTCACGCTGCCCCTTGCCATGCCCAATATGATCTCAGGGGCGGTTCTTGTATTTGTTTTTTCCATTATCAATGTCAGTGTGCCGGATTTTTTTCGTGTAAAGGTATATCCGCTTGAAATTTTTATTCAATTCAGTGCGTTTTACGATGACCTTGCCGCAGCCTCTCTGTCCCTTCCGATGATCGGCCTTGCCTATGTTTTGATCATATGCCGGCATGCGTACTTAAAAGATAAATCCTTTGTGCAGATCTCAGCCGGCCAAAACAAGCATATTCGGTTTGAGCTGGGAAAATACCGAATTCCCGCTCTGATATTCTGCATTTTTTCCATTGGATGTTCGGTAATTCTGCCCGTATTTGTCCTCCTTGGCGTTGCAGGCCCATTCTCGACTTATATTGAGGCGGCTGTCACATCAATGCATCAAATCTTATACAGTCTTATTCTTGCCTGTCTGGGAAGTGCGTTGACAATGATCCTGGGTGGATTAACCGCATATATCATGGTTCGCACAGCAGATTTTGTTTCAAATGTGCTGTGGTTTTGTGTGTTTCTTCCTCTGGCCGTTCCTGCAACGGCCTTTGCCATCGGATTGATCGGCGTATGGAACCGCGGGGTGATTGATGTGGTGTACAGCAGTTCGGTGATTATCCTGTTTGGATATATTGCACGATTTTTCCCCTTTGCGGTTATCATTTTTCTTTCAGGGCTCGCCCAGATTGGCCGGAACCTTGAAGAAGCGGCTGTCATGGCAGGGGCCTCAACGATGAAAGTGCTAGGAAAAATAGTGTTTCCCCTTTTAAAACAATATGTTGCTGCCGTATCATTTATCATTTTTATATTATCATTCGCAGAGCTGGGCACCACGCTGCTCATTATCCCGCCCGGCAGGGAAACCATTCCGATTAAAATTTATAATCTGATGCATTATGGAGCGGATCAGCGTGTTGCAGCGCTGTGTGTCATCCTTGTGGGCATTATCCTTGTTACTTCCGCTTTTTTCCTGTTATGGTACCGGAAATTTGCTGCAACGGTTCAGGACGTTCAATGATAAAAGTTGAAAATTTAAAATTTCGGTATGGAACCCACTGGATTTTAAAAGGGGTTGACCTTCAGGCGCAAAAAAATGAGACGCTGGCACTAATCGGCCCTTCCGGTTGCGGGAAAACAACCCTTTTAAGGCTTGTGGGCGGTTTTGAAATGCCTTATCACGGGGAGATCACTATCGAAGATGTGATGGTCAGCCGCCCTGGATTTGTGGTGCCCCCGCACAAAAGGCACCTATCCCTGATCTTCCAGGATCTGGCGCTCTGGCCCCATTTGACTGTCGAAGAACATCTGTTGTTTGTGTTACATGATAAAAAAAAAGAAAACGCCTGTGTGGTGAACAGGGTAACGGCGCTTCTTAAAAATGTTGACCTTGCACCATGCGCTGACCGGTTTCCCCACCAGCTTTCTGGCGGTGAAAAACAACGGCTTGCCATTGCAAGGGGGATTGCAAAAAATCCCAACTATCTACTCATGGATGAACCGTTTAACAATCTTGATCCCATTTTAAAAAAGGATCAGGAAAATTTTTTAAATCAGTTAAAAGAACAATTTCAGATGGGCATTATCTATGTGTCGCACAACATTGAAGAAGTTAAAAATATTGCAGACCGCATCGCCATTATGAAAAAAGGACGAATCATACAGACAGACACCAAACAGAACGTTCTTGAAAATCCATTGGATGAATTTGTAACATCATTTTTAAATTGCTGATTAAAGGGTTCAATCAGCAGACAGGGAACAGATCATGAGAATAATGGTTAAGGCCGCCAGAATACAAAGAACAATCTACATGCTCGCTTTGGCGCCCCTTGCCGTTTTGTGGGTCAGCATACCCGTGGCAAGGGGAGACAGTTCAGCCGTTTTTTCCACTTGGACAGGCTTTGAAGTGGATAAATGTGCATCCATCTGGCTGATTAAAACCTATATACATCCTGATGCTGAAATTCGGTTTTACAATAAGGATAACAAAAAAACTGAAGGCATTTTGTTTGATACCCCGACAGCTAAATTCAGGCGGTATTTTAACATGTCAACGTATGAATCCTTGATAAAACATTATAAAATAAACGATCCTGCACTGGGATATATTGGAAAGATCATCCACGACATTGAAATTAATACCTGGGAAAAAAAGGTGATGCCGGAGACGATCGAAGTCAGGGACGCTGTGAACAGAATTATCTGGCAGACAAAAGACAATACCCAAGTGGTAAAAAAATCGAACCAGTATTTTGATTTTTTATATGAGCATATTTCTGAAAAATACAAGTTTCCCTGACATGAGAGTTTGTTTGCTCATTGATGAATCGGCTGCAATCCCATGAAAATGGCCCCAATTCCCCCAAATTTTATGCCAATAGTCCCGCTATTAACAACAAAATTTGTGAAAATTGGTTCTCATTTTCATGGGATTTCGCTTCGATCCCCTAATTATCAAACAGGCTTTTAGGGGAAAATTAACATTCCGCAACAGCCTGGCGACAATATTTAGCATTCATGTGTCAGCACTGTTCAAACTTCTTGTCTTTTGAAAAAAGAATGCCTATAAACTATAGACTATGTTCAAACTGCGTATTGAGAAATTAGGCTCAGCCGTGATTGACGGCATCCAGTCCATTGGCCGAATGTCACTCTTTTTTTTACAAGGTGTCTGCCGGAATTTTGTGCCCTTTGTTCAATTTTCCAAAATTATGGAGCAGATGTGGTTTATTGGCACTAAATCCATGTTTGTCATTGTTTTAACCGCCATATTCACCGGCATGGTTCTGGGGCTTCAAGGGTATTATACCCTGGTGGATTACGGCTCCGAAGCCACCCTTGGATCAGCTGTTGCCATGACCCTTATTCGTGAGCTTGGGCCTGTGCTGACCGCCATCATGATTGCGGCCCGGGCCGGATCAGCCATGGCTGCGGAAATCGGTGTCATGCGGATTTCAGAACAGATTGACGCCCTTGAAACCATGGATATTAATCCTGTAAGGTTTACCTTTTCCCCGCGACTTTCAGCATCTATTATCAGTTTTCCGCTGTTAACAGCACTTTTTGATGTCACAGGCATATTTGGCGGGTTTCTGACAGGGGTGATCATGCTGGGTGTCAACCGCTATATTTACATGGATAAGGTGATCCAAAGCATTGAACTTGCCGATGTCACCGGCGGGTTTGTCAAGGCCCTGGTATTTGGCATGGTTGTCACAACCATATGTTGTTACAAAGGCTATTTTGCCCATATGTCAGACACCCAGGCTGGAAAGGGGGCTAAAAGTGTATCCCTGGCCACAACCAATGCGGTTGTGAATTCATGTATTTTTATTCTGGTTTTTGATTATATCATTACCTCTTTTCTGGTTTAATCATGGCTCAGCCTTTTATTGAACTGATAGATATTCACAAAAATTTTTCAGGCAACCATGTGCTTGACGGCGTCAATCTAACCATTGAAAAGGGTATGGTAACCTGCGTAATTGGTAAAAGCGGCTGCGGAAAATCTGTGTTGCTCAAACATATTATTGGCTTAATACTGCCGGATTCAGGTTTGGTCTGTGTGGATGGTGTGCCTACGAATCAAATGGTCAAGGCGCAGAAACACAAGTTTTACAGGCAGGTATCCTATATGTTCCAGGACAATGCCCTGTTTGATTTCTTAACAGTGTGGCAAAACATTGCCCTGCCGTTAACCGAGAAAAGAATGGTGCCCATGGATGAAATCCGGCAGCGGGTCAAAGAAAAAATGCTGGCGCTGGAGATCAGCAGCCACGCAAATAAATATCCGGCCCAGTTGTCCGGAGGGATAAAAAAGCGTGTGGCCCTTGCCCGGGCTTTGATCACCGAACCTGTTGCCGTACTTTTTGACGAGCCCACGTCAGGGCTTGATCCGGTGAGAAAAAACAATGTTCATGCCATGATTTCCACTTACCAGAAAGAATTCGGCTTTACCGCTGTTATTGTCAGCCATGACATCCCTCAGGTATTTACCATGTCACAGCGTGTGGCTATGCTTGATCAGGGTAAAATTATCTATTTTGGAAAAAGTGACGGGATTTTTCAGACTGAAAATAACACAGTAAAGGCATTTATCGCAGGAAAAGAGGGGTGATACCCTTTAACGATTAAGGACAGGTTATGAAATCAATTAATAGGGAGTTATATGTGGGCCTCTTTGTTCTGATCGGCCTTTTGTGTGCGGGGTATCTTACGGTTGTACTGGGTGGTGTGCCGATGTTTGGCCCAAAGGGGTATACGGTGTATGCATATTTTACCTCTGTCAGTGGTTTGAAAAACGGCGCCGGTATTGAGATGGCCGGTGTTGAGATCGGTAATGTTTCTAAGATCATGCTGGACACAGAACGTCTGGAAGCAAAGGTTGCCCTCAGGGTCAACCAAGGGATAAAACTTAGTGAAGACAGTATTGCTTCCATTAAAACCGCAGGAATTATCGGTGAAAAATATATTTCCATTTCTCCGGGTGGATCTGATATCATGCTTGAAGAGGACGATGTCTTTACTAATACCGAATCTGCCCTGGATATTGAATCATTGGTCAGAAAATTTATCTTTAAAGATAAGACCTGATACTGAACAGATGAAAACCCCAGGAGAAATATATATGAAATCTTATCTGGTTCTTATCGTTATCATCCTGACATTGATCACAGGGCCTGTCGTGGCCGGAAACACAGCGGATCAAACCGGACAAGCGGCATCTTTGTCGAGTTCAGATCGTGTACCTGACCAACGGGCAGCTGGTGCAGCCGACCAGGCGGATACGGCAGAAGATGACGGGTTTGAAGCTGATATTTTTGAAGAAAATCAAGCCGGTCCCCAGTCCCATACCATAGTAGCAGATCCCCTTGAAGGATTTAACCGTGCTGTTTTCGTCTTTAATGATAAACTTTACATGTATGGTTTAGAGCCAATCGCAAAGGGATACAAGAGGGTTGTTCCCCCCTTTGCCCGCAAAGGGATTAACAATTTTTTTAACAATTTGTTTTTCCCCATCCGTTTTGTCAATGACCTGCTCCAGGGCAATGGGGAAGCTGCAGCTATGGAATTTTCCGCCTTTTTCATCAATACAACCCTTGGTTTTGGCGGATTAAATGATTTTGCCCAGAAATACGTGGGCATCCGGCCCCAGGATGAAGATTTTGGCCAAACCCTGGGATCATACGGCATTGGAAATGGATTTTACCTGGTGCTGCCCGTTTTGGGGCCCAGTTCTTTGAGGGATGCCGTGGGCAGGGCAGGGGACTGGTTTGTCAATCCCATCAATTATGCACAGCCCTGGGAATTATCTTGGGGCGCCTTGGGGCTTGACAAGGTGAGCCGGACATCATTTCACATCGGAGAGTATGAAGCATTCAAAAAAGCCTCACTAGATCCCTACACAGCCATGCGCAATGCTTACATCCAGAAGCGTAACGCCCTTGTCAGAAATGCGGTGGGCGCTCAGGAATTAAAAACCGAAATGACTAAAGAATAGTAACGCATTCAATGAACAGGCTCTTAGAGCGTGTTTGATAATTGATGAATCGGCTGCAATCCCATGAAAATGGCTCCAATTTCCCCAAATTTTCTTTTAATAGTCCGGCTATTAACAGAAAATTTGTGAAAATTGGTTCTCATTTTCATGAGATTTCGCTTCGATCCCCTAATTATCAAATACGCTCTTAGGCCCATGGGCCTTATTCCCCAATCAGATTTGGCCGCCTGTTGGGCAGAAAATACCTCATCTTATGTGTGCGGATATGTTCAAGTAAGGATATATCCAGCACATGAGTGTACATCTTACTTTCGTATGCGATGTTTTCACCTGCTATAAATCCGTCAGGACCGACCACCATGGAAACGCCGGGGAAATTAAGTCCTGCATCATTTTCACCGACCTGATTCACTGCTGCCACAAACACTGAATTATCAAATGCCCGGGCTGTTAAATGGCGCTTCCAGGATGCACTTTTTTTCCTAGGCGTTCCCCTTGGTGACGCATGGGGAATAAAAATAATATCCGCCTTTTTTAGTGCCATGGCCGTGGACAATTCCGGGAAATGGGCGTCGTAACAAAGCTGGACTCCAAAATGCACCCCTTTGAATTCAAAGACCCCTACGTCGTCGCCACAGCTGAAATAGGGGGCTTCAAATGGAGACAGATGAATTTTTTTGTACTGCCCCACGGGTTCATCCGGTCGAAACACCAAATGGGTGGCATAGATTTTTCCAGAATTCGCCTTTTCAACCAGTCCGGTCAGTATGGCGATATTGTGTTTTTGTGCAAGCCGGTTCAGTTGATCCATCCATCCGGGATCAAGGGCAACGGCATTACTTAAATCCGACGGGATATAACCTGTAAGGTTCATTTCAGGGAACACAATAAAGTCACAGTTGTGCTGCTGTACTGCAGTAGAGATATTTTTAACTGTCAGAGCAAGATTATCTGCAAACCGCTTCACAGGACAGTTCTGGATGACCAGGGTCACACGGATCTCTTGCATGGCGACACCTGTACTAAAAGCCTGTTTAAAAAGTGATGAATCGACTCTAATTCCATAACCATGGCCCCTATTTCGCGTTAAAATTTATGTCAATGGTCCGGCTATTCACAGACCATGCGTGGAAATTGGTTTTCATTTTCATGGAATTTCACTTCGATTCTTCAACAGGTGCTTTTAATGTTCAGACTTTAAAATTAGCTGCTATTTTGAATACATGGGTGGCCGGCAGGTTGAGGATGTCGGTCACACCGGTTTTTTGTGATATCATTTCAAGGCTTTCTTCAATCTGTTGCATTGAAGGGGCAATAAATGTAAACCAGATATTGTACTGATGATCCCTTTGATAATTATGGGTCACGCCACTGAATGTATTAACGGTCGTGGCAAACAACTCCATTTTGTCAGGGGCCACCCGGGCCGCGCACAGAGTGGAGTAAAACCCCAGGCGGTCAGGACTGAAATTTCCGCCGATCCTGCGGATAATCATCTTTTGTTTCATCTGCTCAATTTCATCTATGAGTTGGTCTTCACTTAGCCCCAGCTCTTCGGCCAAAACTTTGTATGGCCTTGGATGAATTGGGAAATCAGCCTGGATCCGATTAAGGATGTTTTTACTTGTCTGGTCTTCGATCATCTGTGCGGCAAGTTTCCAAAATTGTTTGACAATAAAAACAAAGGCCCTGTTTGTTTTAAACAGGGCCTTTGTCAATTTAAGCTAAAAACTTAAAATATTTTTCATTATACACAACCGGTTGGTTTCGGCAGGCCAGCCATTTTACACGCACCTTTACCAGGCCCAGAGGGGAACAGTTCATAAATGTGTTTCAGTTTAAATTTCGTGAGTTTGGAAAGAACACGAACCATGGGTGCAATACCGTTTTTCTCATAGTAATCCTGGAGAACTTTAACAAGCTGCCAGTGTTCGTCAGTCATCTCGTCGATGCCTTCCTGACCTTGTACATATTTTACCCAATCTTCATTGTACATATTGTAATCAAGAAGAAATCCGTCTTCATCTATTTCAAATGTTTTTCCGTTGAACTCAAGTGTTGCCATTTAATCAATCCTCCTAAAAAATTTTGTTATACCTGCTTGTTTGATCTATCTTACGACAAACTATGTTTTCTATAAAAGTCCTCTTTACAATTGGAGATTTACCTTATCTCAGCATTGTAGCCTTGTCAATAAAGAATAACAGACGTTCTGCAAAAAAAACGAATCGTACTAACCCTGCGTGGTTAGGTCCATGATCAAAATAAAATCGCCCATCTACTTAAGAATCATGATATAAAACATTCCATTGAATATTGTCAACCTTTGTTGGTATAACAGCCCTGGGCTGGCCGGGTCTATCCACACCCGGTGGTAAGGCCATGGGCCTTAAGGCCCATGATCAAAATAAAATCGCCCATCTACTTGTCTTTTAAGCCACCCTCGGCGTTACGCCAGCAGACACATATAACCAATATGCGTCCGTTGTTGGCAGGTTGCACAAACTTCCATATAAAAATAAGGGTTTTATCATTAGAATCCCTGAAAAAAATTTTGCATGACAAAAATTATAACAATATGCGGCCCCACAGGCATCGGAAAAACAGGCTTTGCCATTGCCCTGGCCCGGGAACTGAATGGCGAGATCATTGGTGCGGATTCCATGCAGATTTACAAATATATGGATATTGGGACTGCCAAACCTGATGCAAGGGAAAGACAGCTTGCCAGACACCACCTCGTTGACTTCCTTGATCCGGCGGATAGTTTTGATGCAAAACAGTTTACCACCCTGGCAGACCAGGCCATTTCCGATATTGTAAAACGTGGCAGGCAGCCTGTGGTGGCCGGCGGAACAGGGTTTTATATCAGGGCGTTACTACATGGTCTGTTCAGGGGGGAGCCTGCCTGTCCGGCAACCCTTGATAAACTGAACCAGACCCTTGAAGAAAACGGCGGTCCGGCACTTCATGAGCAATTGAAAACATGTGATCCCAGGGCTGCAGAAAAGATCCATCCCAATGACGGATTCAGAATTGTAAGGGCCCTTGAGGTCTTCTTAACCACAGGGGTTCCCATTTCACACTGCCGGCAGATCCATGATTTCAAATCAAACCGATACCAAAGCCTTACCTTTGGCCTTCACATGGATCGAAAATTATTATATGACCGGATCAACCAGCGTGTGGATATGATGATGGCTGAAGGCCTGCTGGATGAAGTGGAGAACCTTGTGAGCCAGGGGTATTCTCTGGAATTGAAATCCATGCAGTCCATCGGTTACCGGCATATGGGGATGTATATAAAAGGAGAAGTCAGTCTTGAAGAGGCGGTACGGCTGCTCAAACGTGATACCCGCAGATATGCCAAGCGCCAGTTCACCTGGTTTAACAAGGAAAAGAATTTGATCTGGATTGATGTCAAAGAGTTGGAAAAAGCCGTTGAAACGGCAAAAGACTTTTTGAATACTCTGGTATTGTCCCCTCCCCAAAAAAGGGTAATTTTATGACTTACGCAAAACACATCACTTATGTTAACGCTGCCTGTATTTTAACTGTGCTTACTTTATTTGCCGGCTGTGCCAAGCCAATCATTCCAGTACCCCCATCTTCTGCGCCATCCGATGTGCGGCAACAGGCTTTTGTGCCTAAGCAGGCAACAGTTGCTGAACTTATCAATCAGGCCAGAATTTTAAGAGACCAAGGCGTTGTCCAGGATGCCCTGCTCATCTACAACCATGCCTTTGAACTCACCCAAAGGCCCGGAGCCGGTCATGACGTTGTTTTCAAAACGACGATTCTTGTTGATGTTGAAAGACTTTTATCAAAAACAGATCTCGAAGAGATTCAAGCATTTTCAGGCATAAGAAATCTTTCCATTCCCCAGTACCTTTTCGACTATTGGGTGGGTTACAAATATGCCCAGCAAGAAGATTATGTCAATGCTGCAATCGTTTTGAATGCATTTCTTGAAAAATATCCCGGTCATCCCAAAACCGAGCAGATAAAGTCATTTTTGGCCGGTTTGAAAACCACTTCCTTTAATAAAAAGAAGATCGGTGTCATCCTGCCCATGTCCGGAAAATATAAACTTTACGGGCAAAAGGCCATGAAAGGTATAGAGATTGCCTTGGTCAGGTTATCTGAATCCGGTATTAAGGATTTAAGCATTGTGGTTAAGGACAGTATGTCAGATCCTGTACAGGCTGCCATGTGTGTGGAGCAGCTTGGAAAAGAGGATGTGTTTTCCATCCTGGGACCCATTTTTGTATCAAAGCAAGTGGCTGACAAGGCCCAGGCCCTTGGTATTCCCATGATGGCCCTGACTCAGACGACACAATTTCCCCAATATGGGGATTATATATTCAGCAATTTTATGACCCCTGAAATGCAGGTTCAGGCCTTGGGGACTTATGTCTTTCATGAACTGGGACTGAAAAAGATGGCGGTCTTATATCCGGATGACAAATACGGAAATATTTATATGCAGACGTTCAGGCGCATGGTTGATCAGTTTGAAGGTCAATTAACGGCTACCCAGGCGTATGACGGCAGTCAAACTGATTTTTCAGATGCCATCAAAAGTTTGATTACGAATACGGATTTAAATTTTCAGGTATTGTTTATTCCGGATTCAGTGTCCAGGATCAATCTGATCCTGCCCCAACTTGTCTACCATAACGTCCAGGGCTTTACCCTGTTAGGGACCAATCTGTGGCACAGGGACAGCCTTTTAAGAGAGACCCGAAGTTATAATAAGGACACCATCATCTGCGACGGATATTTTTCCGGCAGTGCCAATCCTGAAACCGTATGGTTTGATAAGGCATTCCAGGATTTATACCAGGAAAAGCCGGGTTTTCTTGAAGCCATTGCCTATGATACGACCCAAATTCTGTTTACGGCAGCCCATGCCGACGATGTTAATTCGCCGGAACAACTCAAGGATGTTTTACAGGGGCAATTGATCTTTAACGGAGCCACCGGACCCACTCGTTTTGACGAGACCGGCACCCCGCACAAGGCGTTGTTTTTGATTACCGTAAGCGATGATAAATTTATGGAAATCAACCGTTAAACAATGCCTGATCTTTTAAGGCCCATGATCAAAATAAAATCGCCCATCTACTTGTCTTTTAAGTCACCCTCGGCGTGACGCCAAAGGACACATATTGGCTGGATATGCAACGCCGCAGATGGGCCTAAACACTAAATAGTGAATTTTGGCCTGTGGTTTCTAAGACCGACTGCCACAGCCGGCCTGACGGGTCTATCTTTTTGCGCCGTCCAGCTGAGGCATCCATGGGTACATGAACATAATTATTATTCCAAAAGCTGATAAGCAGATTGGTTTTTCCGGCCATACCCGCATGTACGGCATCCCTTGCCAGAAATCCGCAGAATACGGAGTCATTGGCATTGGCCGGCAGACTGCGGATGATGTAGGATGGATCAATGTATTTCAAAGAGATGGGGATCTCTTTGGATTTAAAATAGGCGCTGATTTCTGCCTTTAAAAACAGACCGATGTCCTTAAGCATCACGTTGCCCGATTCATCATGTTCGATCTCTTTGTCTTCAAAAAAATTCTGGCCGGCCCCTTCGGCGACAATGATCACAGCATGCTTTCTTTGGTTCAGACGCCGCTCTATGGCGGCCAAGAGTCCGTTTTCCCCATGCAGCAGTATCTCCTCTTCGGGAATGAGAACAAAGTTGGCATCAGGTTGGGCAAGGGCAGCCGTGGCTGTCAGAAATCCCGAATGCCTGCCCATGAGCTTGATCAGGCCGATACCGTTGGGATAGGCTTCAGCTTCGTTATGGGCACCCTTGATTGCCAGGGTGGCCACATCCACGGCTGAATCAAAGCCAAAGGAACGGGAGACCAGGAAGATGTCATTATCAATGGTTTTTGGAATGCCAACCACGGAAATCTTCAACCCGCGGTTTAAAATTTCATCTCCAATGGCCTTGGAGGCCATTAATGTCCCGTCGCCCCCCACCATGAAAAGCAGCCCCACTCCTATACGTTCCAGGCAGTCCACAATTTCTCCGATATCTTGTCCCCCCCGGGAAGAGCCCAGTATGGACCCACCGGTATTTTGAATACCGGATACCTGTTTGGGGGTCAGCTCAATCAGGTCATGGCCGTATTTGGGGATAAAGCCCTGGAGTCCGTAGCGAATACCATAAATAATTTCGACACCATAGACATGGTATAACTCAAGGACTATGGACCGGATAATATCATTGAGCCCGGGGCACAGTCCCCCGCAGGTGACCACCGCACACTTGAGTTTGCTGGGGTCAAAGTAAATTTTTTTCCGGGGACCTGCCTGTTCAAAAGAGAGTATGTCTTCGTTGTTTTTGCCGGCAACGCGATCCACCCTGGCATCAACACTGATTCTGTATTCATCTTTCATAAACCGGGTTTTACCGTTACAGGACGCTCCCTCACTGGCCACCCCCTGGGAAACCAGTGGGGACGGAATTCGGGCAGGGCCTAAAACGGGAATGGTGGTGTTGATATTCATCTGTTTCATTGCGTACCTCCATTAAATTTAAAGGTTCCCTTTCCCAGGATATCGTGGAGATGCAACAATCCTTTAAGACAGCCTTTCTCCCCAAGGATAGGCAAAACCGTGATTTCATATTTTTCCATTAAATTCAGGGCATCATACAAATAAGAATCGGGGAACAGATGTCTTGGGGAACGGGTCATCACCTCATCCACAAGCAAGGTGTCGGCTGTCCCGCCTCCATTTGCCAGCCAGTGCCGGACATCCCCGTCAGTAAGTATGCCCATAAGTTTATCCGCCGAATCAAGTACAAAAACAGCGCCTAGACGGTGGGCATCCATGCAGGCAAGGGCCTGGGCCATGGTGTCACCTGTTTGCACAAAGGGCACGCCTGATTTTTCGAGCATCAGCTCGCTTACCTTGCCTGACAGGCGCTGTCCCAGTGCGCCTCCGGGGTGGGAGCGTATGAAATCAGCCTTTTTAAAATTTTTCTTTTTTATCAGGGCTACGGCCAGGGCATCTCCCATGGCAAGTTGGGCGGTAGTCGAACAGGTCGGTGCCATATTCAAAGGGCAGGCCTCTTTTTTTACACCGGTGTTTATGATCATATCGCAGAATCCTGCCATGGTGGATTCCGGCTTTCCGGTAAAACCTGCAATCCTGCAGCCCACCTCCCGGATCACCGGCAATAGCTGGTTGAGTTCTCCGGTTTCACCGGAATTTGAAATGGCAATGAACACATCATTTCGGCTGACCATGCCAAGGTCTCCGTGAACTGCCTCAACCGGATGAAGGAACATGGCATGGGTGCCTGTACTGCTTAGGGTGGCGGCAATTTTTCTTCCGATTAAACCCGATTTTCCGATTCCCGAAAGAATCACCCGTCCTTTTGCATTGCAGATTGCATTGACAAGGGTTTGAAAATCCATATTTAGTTTTTCAATAAGGTCCAGAAGAGACTGGGCTTCCATTTTCAGCACTTCAACAGCGTCATCTATGATCATTTGTTTTCCCGGATTATATTATTATTGAGCCGGATATGTTTATGGTTTGGAATTTCAATCACTATACATCAAAGAGATACAAATATACCATCATCAGTTCTAAATATGAACTTTTTAGTTGGAAAACTCTGAGAGTTTGTTTGGTAATTAGGGGATCGAAGCGAAATCTCATTTTCATGAGATTGCAGCCGATTCATGAATTACCAAACAATCTCTAACGTCCGCCGGATGAGCCGCGAGGATGGCTGAGGGGCCGCAAAGCGGAGCATAGCGGAGTTTGCGGGTCGACAGGCTGTTACGGAATGCTAATTTTTCCAATTTCTTCTTTGAAAAATAATCAGTTGACAATTAAATGGATGTTATGATAGGTGGTGACGGTTTATATTAAGACCCGATTTTATTTGACATAAAAAATGTCAATGACTAATTGATATAATAATGAACCAGGAAGACGATTATGATTTGTACAACTGTTAGAGAAAATCAGGATTGTGTATTCATGACAGCCCAGGGCTGCAGCTATAATGAAGGCAGCTGCTTTCCCATTATTGATGAATGCAAAGGATGCCATAGAAGCGCCCAGTTTTCCGCCGGCACTTACTGCGCTGCTGCACCTGATCCGTCTTTGAAGTGGAAAAACGGCAATTGCAACATGGCCACCCATGTTAAAACCGTCACTGAAACCAAAAAACAGAAACTTAATCCCATCAAGGCATCCAAACGAAGATAACGCAACCAAACGTTAATGCACCCAAAAAACTCTGCAGTCAGACCTGATTACCAAACAGGCTTATGGGTCAGACCGCAGGGTTTTCTTTTTTTCAGGTGCGATTATTTATTAAATTGGATAATATTATTACAGGTTGAATTATGAATCCTAGCGCCCAGGAACTGAATAACATCATTGAACAGGCAGCTCCCCATGTATATGAAATGCTCTCTGACATGGGCAAAAAATTGTTTTTCCCCAAAGGTATTGTTACCCAGAGCGCAGAAGCAAAATTAAAGGCGGACAAGATCAACGCCACCATTGGCATCGCCAAGCAGGGCAGTTCCGTGTTAAGTCTTTCTTCCGTGACAAAGTACATTACACATATTGATCCGGAGGAGTACCTGCCATATGCTTCCTCATTCGGGCTGCCTGAGCTTCGCAAAAAATGGTTTGATGAGATGTATTTTAAAAATCCGTCACTTAAAGGAACGGTCGTCAGTCAGCCTGTCGTCACATCCGGCATTACCCATGGGGTTGCCATTTTTTCGGAAATGTGGGTAGATGCCGGCGATGTTATTGTCATGCCGGATATGACATGGGGTAATTACAACATGATTTTCTGTGTTCGTAATAGTGCCCGGTTTGTTACATACCAATCTTTTGACCAGGCCATGACCCATTTTAACCTGGATGATTTTGAACGTGTGATCAGGGAACAGGCGACACGCCATAATAAAATTATTACCGTGCTTAATTTTCCCCACAATCCAACCGGTTATGCCCTGAGCAAGAAAGAAGCGGCCCGTGTTGCACAGATTCTTATTGATGTAGCACAAAAGGGCACAAATGTGGTTGCTGCCTGTGATGACGCCTATTTTGGGTTGTTTTTCGAAGAGGAATCAGAAAAACAGTCTTTGTTTGCCAAACTTGCCGGCAAAACAACCCGGCTTGTTGCTGTCAAACTTGATGGACCCACCAAGGAAGATTATGTCATGGGTTTCAGAACGGGATTTACCACATACGGGGTTGCTGCAGATGCCGATCTTGACGGGGTATATGACGCCTTGGAAAAAAAGGCAGCCGGATCCATCCGGGGCAGCATCTCAAACTGTTCCCATTTAAGTCAGACCATTCTTGTCAAATCCATGGAAGATGAAAACTATGAAACCTATAAGCAGGAGAAATACAACCTGCTTAAGTCCCGGGTCTTTGCCATCAAAGAGGTGCTCAAAGACCCCAAGTATGCAGATGGATTTGATGTCTATCCGTTTAATTCCGGATATTACTTGTGCATCCGTCTAAAGGGGGTAAATGCCGAAGTGTTAAGATATCATTTGCTTGACAACTATGGCACTGGCCTGATCTCCGTTGGAGAGCAAAATCTTCGTGTGGCGTTTTCATGTCTGGAGGAAAAGGATGTGAAACCTTTATTTGACACTATTCTTTCAGGTATCTATGATTTGAGAACTTAAGAGTTGATCAAGTTTTTGTTAAATGAATTTGACCAGACATCATGTTGATCTCAAATATGCCGGCAAATGGGTGTTCTATTTTGTTTTGATAGGCGTCATGTCAGGTCTTGGTGCAGTTTTGTTTCATTACCTGTGCGCCCTTGGCATGCATTATTTCATGGATATGATGGCAGGATACAGGCCTCAGGGGCCTGCCGGCGAACATCTGCTGCTGCCACACACCGATACACCGTTCAATAAATGGGTGTTATTATGTTTACCGGCATTGGGCGGCCTTGTTTCCGGGTGGCTTGTTTACACATTTGCCCCGGAGGCAGAGGGCCATGGCACCGATGCTGCCATAGACGCCTTCCATCACAAGGGCGGTATTATCCGGTCACGGATTCCAATTATCAAAACCATTGCCTCCACCATCACACTGACCACCGGCGGCTCAGGGGGCAGGGAAGGTCCCATTGCCCAGATTGGGGGTGGATTCGGGTCTTTTTTGGCCACCCGGTTCAATCTGTCTGAACGGGAGCGGTGTATTATGATGGCCGCAGGTATTGGGGCCGGTGTGGGCAGTATCTTCCGGGCGCCCCTGGCCGGTGCACTCTTTGCTGCAGAAGTACTTTACCGTGATCCGGAATTTGAATCTTCGGTGATCATTCCAGCCGGTATCTCCTCTGTGGTGGCCTATTGCACCTTTTGTCTGTTTTTCGGATGGGGATCGCTGTTTGACTCTCCGGCATTTCAATTTGACAATCCGCTGCAACTTGGTCCCTACCTTGTCCTTTCTGTGGTACTTGTCCTCATCGGCGTCTTATATATTAAGGTTTTTTATGGGATTACAAACCTGTTTAAAGGGTTGAAGATCCCTAACCATATCAAACCTGCCGTTGGCGGACTTTTAACCGGCATCATTGGATTTTTTATGCCGTATACCCTGGCCTTTGGGTATGGCCTGGCCCAGGATGCTATTTTCAACCAGGTGGGGATCCCCGTGCTTTTGGGGCTTGCCCTGGGAAAAATTGTTACCACCTCATTTTCCATTGGATCCGGCGGGTCCGGCGGTGTATTCGGGCCTTCTGTTGTCATCGGCGGGGCCATGGGCGGGGCTGTGGGGCAGTTTTTTCATATGGTTATGCCCACGGTTGTCACCCAGCCGGGCGCCTTTGTCATTGTGGGTATGGCAGGTTTTTTCACGGCTGTGTCCAACACCCCCATATCCACCATTATATTTGTCAGTGAGATGACCAACTCCTATCATCTTCTTTTGCCAAGCCTTCTGGTCTGTTCGGTGTGTTATCTTTTGTGCACAAAATGGTCGATTTATGAAAATCAGGTAAAATCCCGGGTTGATTCGCCGCTGCATGCCGGAGAATTCATGATAGATATTCTTCAGACCATAAAAGTGGAAAAACTTAAAACCTTGATCAAGGAAGTCAGATGTCTGAACCAGGACATGGGTTTCAATCAGTTTAAAAAAATATATCAGAGCACCAAACAAAGATATTTTCCCGTTACAAACGATCAGGGGCAATTATGCGGTATTTTTTCTTCCACAGATGTTCGGGCGGTCCTTTTTTCAAGTGATCTTGAGAAGTTGGTCGTTATGAAGGATATTATGGTCTCCAATATGATTACCACCAACTTGTCTGAAGACCTGAACACAGTACTGCTTAAACTGACAAAGAAAAATATTGATGCCCTGCCTGTGGTGGATGTTGATGATCCGGGTCAGTTGATCGGTATGCTTTACCGCCGTGACATTATTGCTTACTATAATCTTCATCTGGCCCGAATCCGGGAATCCCAAGGATAGTGCTTGAACGATTCGCTGTTGATAACAGCGGAAGACACGCAAAGCACAGAAAGTCAGAGCAGAAATTTTTTTAATAATTTACTTTATGCAAAAACAACCCCTTTGCCGGAGCTGTGGCCCCGGCGCGGGGGCGTTCACACGAATAAAGAATTTTATTGAACATTTCCGGAGTAATCCGTCCTGTACCCGCGTCTTTCAGCGTCCCCACTATATTTCTGACCATGTTTTTTAAAAATCCTGTGGCGCATATACAAAATTCCAGCCGATCATATGGCTTTTTTGTCCAGCCTGCATTGAAAATTGTTCTTACGGTGGAAGATCGGGGACTGCCCGTATTCTCAAAGGCTTTAAAATCATGTTCGCCCACAAGGTACTCACAACACTGATTCATCATGTCAATATCCAGAAACGGTTTTACATGCCATAAATAATCCCGGCCAATGGCTGTGGGCGTTTCCCCATTCAATATGTAATACCGGTACTCTTTGGAGCGGACATGGTACTGAGCATGGAAATCAGGATCTGCAAGTCCGCAGTCATGGATCACAATAGGTGCGGACATAAGCCTGTTCACCCCTTTTTGAATGATCGCCGGGGAAAGGCGGGTCTTTGCATGGAAATGGGCCACCTGGGCCCGGGCATGAACGCCTGCATCCGTACGCCCAGAACCATGAATCTTAATATCCTGATTTAGAATCATGGATAATATCCGTTCAAGCTCACCCTGGATGGTGGGTTTGTCTGCTTGTCGTTGCCATCCGTAAAAACCGGTGCCGTCGTAGGCCACCATAATTTTGAAATTTTTTTTCGAATTATATGGCCTTTTCGTCATATATTAAGGCGTATACGTTCAATTGGTCTTGATCAAGAAATGGTTTTCTTCTAACCATGGTCCTAATTCATTGAATGGTCCCGAATGCTGTGATTTGCCTGGGGATCGGTCATATTTTCCGGGCGCAGCAAGTCATCCAGCTGGGCTCTGGTAAGCAGCCCTTTCTCCAGCACCAGATCATATACGTTTCCACCGGTTTTGAGTGCTTCCTTTGCAATGGCCGCTGACTGTTCATAGCCAATAACCGGAACCAGCGCGGTGACTAATCCGATGCTGGTCTGAACATAGTTTTGGCACATATCCCGGTTTGCTTCAATGCCGTCAATGCACCGTGCAGCCAGTGCAATACAACCATTTTTAAGGATCATCATGCCGTGCAGCAGATCATAGGCAATGATGGGCTCCCCCATACACAACTCTAATTCACTTGATTCCGCTGCCATGGAGACAACCGTGTCGTATCCCATGACCTGATAACAGATCTGGTTCATCAATTCCGGGATAACCGGATTTACCTTGCCCGGCATAATGGAAGATCCAGGCTGCATGGGGGGCAGATTGATCTCATTCAGGCCGCAGCGGGGACCGGAAGAAAGCCAGCGAAGGTCATTACAGATTTTTGAAATCTGCACAGCCGCAAGTTTGAGATTGGCAGACATATGGACAAAAATGCCGGCATTCTGGGTGGCCTCCACCAGATTTTTTGCCCTTCGCAGCTTAAACCCGCTGACTTGTGCAAGCTTTTCCACCACCAGCCCCACATAACCCGGCGGACTGTTGATGCCTGTACCGATGGCTGTGGCCCCCATGTTCACATCATGGAATGCATCAGCTGCCTGTATAATGGAGGTTCTGGCGCTGTCAATCATCACCGCATAAGCGCTGAATTCCTGACCAAGGGTCATGGGCACCGCATCTTGGTTTTCAGTTCGTCCCATCTTCAGTACGTTTTTAAACGCTTTGCCCTTTCTTTCAAGGGCATTGCGCAGCCCTTCCAGTGCCCGGACCAGATTTTTCTGGGAGAGCAGTACTGCCAGTTTTATTGCCGTGGGGTAGGTGTCATTGGTGGATTGGGAGCAGTTAACATGGTCATTGGGATGCAGGTATTGATACTCGCCTTTATTATACCCCATGATTTCCAGGCCGCGATTGGCGATCACCTCGTTGGCGTTCATATTTGTAGAGGTGCCGGCGCCACCCTGGAACATGTCAACCGTGAACTGATCGTGCAGTTTGCCGTACAGGATTTCATCACAGGCCTGGGCGATTGCTTCCATTTGGACTTGATCAATCCGGCACAGCTCATAGTTGGCCATGGCCGCAGCCTTTTTGACCATGGCCAATGCTTCAACCATGTGCGCAAAATTATTGATATGTACGCCGGAGATGGCAAAGTTTTCCATGGCGCGTTGGGTCTGCACCCCGTAATAGACATCATTGGAAATGTCCCGTGCTCCCAGGGAGTCATGCTCCTGGCGAAAACCGTTTGTGCCCAGGTGATCGTTTTTCCTGTTTTCAAAAAGTTTATCGTTAAGTATGCACATCCGCCGATTCATGCTCACGGCAATCCGGGAAACGATCCTGTAAAAAAAATCAGGCTCAGTTGCCCTGAACAGATCAATCTTTTCCCGTGATATCTGCCAGATTTTCACACCGTTTCGGGTAACTGCACCATTGACGTGTGAATCATCCCCTAAAAAAACGCCTTCGCTGATCATGGATCCCGCAACCATGGAGCCAACTTTGCGTGAAGATCCATGCAGTCCACGCACCAGTTCCACGCTTCCCTCAAGAATAATACCGACCCATCTTCGGGGCGTTGATTCGTGGAATATCCATTCATTGGGCCGGTATACCTGCTCCTGGCCTTCGGTGAAAAACGTGGCAAGATCCTTTTCCGTGATACCGGTGGCTTTTGCGGCCAGCTTGATAATATTTTGTTTTTTTAACATGAAAATTCCTATCACTCGACAGGCTGTTACGGAATAGATAATTCTTTCAAGTTCAAGGCGGAAAATTAATTTGACCACAGACATACATGTAGTATTTCGAGGATCAAATTAATTTTTCAACGAAGAAATTGGAAAAATTAGCAAACCCGTCTTTCAGACAAACACAATAAACTAACGAACGGTCATGGGCCGACCTGGTCTTTCTCCGAGGTTTTCCCAAAACAGATCATCAAAGAAACTAATCGGTTAACTTAGTTCTTTCATATAAAAAACAAGGATAAATTTATGAAGCATTACAGAAAAGAGCTCTGGTTTGAGGTGCCCGGACGCAGAGCATTTATCAATATTACCCCTGACATTGAAACCTGCCTTGCCCAAAGCGGTATCAAAAACGGGCTGCTTTTGTGCAATGCCATGCACATTACCGCCTCCGTATTTATCAATGATGATGAGTCAGGGCTTCACCATGATTATGATGTCTGGCTTGAGAAACTTGCCCCCCACGCACCCGTGGAGCAGTACCGGCATAATGTGGGTGAAGACAATGCTGATGCGCACATGAAGCGGCAGATCATGGGTCGGGAAGTGGTGGTGGCCGTGACTGAGGGGCGGCTTGATTTCGGTACCTGGGAACAGATCTTTTACGGTGAGTTTGACGGGCGAAGAAGAAAACGGGTGCTGGTGAAAATTATTGGAGAATAGGATGACAATACGATGAGACTGCTTTTGGTAGAAGATGATGAAAAAATAGCCAGGTTTGTTGAAAAAGGCCTGAAATCCTCCGGGTTTGCCGTGGATGTAGCCGCTACAGGCCCGGACGGCCTTGATATGGCTTTAGGTGCGGATTTTGATACCCTGATCGTGGATATCATGTTGCCGGGCATGGATGGATTTGCCCTGATAGAAAAATTGCGGGCCAGCGGTAAAAATACCCCAATTATTGTACTTAGTGCCCGGGGAAGGGTAGGGGACCGGGTGAAGGGCCTTGAGGCCGGTGCGGATGACTACCTGACCAAACCCTTTTCTTTCTCAGAGCTGCTGGCCCGGGTTCAGGCACTCATCCGCAGGGCTGGGAACAGTACCGAGCCCGTATCCCTGTCCTATGCGGATTTAAGTGTGGATATTGTCAAACGCCGGGTCAAAAGGGGGGACGATGTCATTGAGCTGCAGCCCCTGGAATTTTCCCTGCTGGAATATCTGGTACGCAACCGGGAGCGTGTGGTCTCTAAAACCATGATCATGGAACATGTCTGGAATTATAATTTTGATCCCATGACCAATGTGGTGGAAGCCCGGATATGCCGGTTGCGCGATAAGATTGACAAGGGGTATTCAAGCAAACTTATCCATACGGTCCGGGGAGCCGGGTATGTATTAAAGGTAGAAGATGCCTGATTTTTTCCGCACCGGTTTTTTCAGGAGTATCGCCTTTCGCCTGACCGTATGGTATGCAGGGATCTTTTCCATCTCATCGTGTGTGGCGTTTGGGCTGTTTTATTTTCTGGCCACCCAGACCATCATGAATCAGGTGGATCAGGAACTCATAGACAAGGCGGGTTATTTTCGCACAGCCATTGCCCGCAGCGGGATTGTCGGCGCCCAGAATCTGGCAGTCATTGAGGCCCAGGCCGCCGGGGAAAAGCAGATTTTTTTCAGGCTGCTCTATCCCACAGGTGAGGTCTTTGCCTCCTCATCCATGTCCTATTGGAAAGATGTGCGTATAAACAAGGTGATGATGGCCCGGTTGATGAAGTCACGGACCACGGTGTTTGAAACGGTTCACATTGCAGGCCAGAAGCAGAACGCCAGGATGATGTATACCTTTGTGGCCCCCAATGTTATTTTACATACCGGCCTTGCCATGAACGCATATTCCCGGTTTTTATCGGGTTTTAAGAAAATATTTTTCATTTCCATGGTGTTTGTTATTTTATTTTCAGCGGTTTCAGGCATGTTTTTATCCCGGGAGGCCCTTTACGGTGTTGCGGCCATCAGGGCCACAGCGAGCTCTATCACCGGATCCAATCTCAACGAACGGGTGCCGGAATCCGGCAGTCGGGACGAGCTTGATCTTTTAGCTGTGACATTCAACCGGATGCTGGACCGGATTTCGGCGCTGGTAAAAAGTATGCGGGAGATGTCTGACAATATTGCCCATGATCTTAAAAGTCCGCTCACCCGGATAAGGGGGTTTGCGGAACTGGCCTTGATTCAGGAGACTGATGGGGATATCGAGTCCTACCGGACCATGGCGGCGAACACCATTGAAGAATCCGATCATCTGCTGGATATGATTAACACGATGCTGGTCATCTCCCGGGCCGCGGCCGGGGAGGCTGAATTTGAGTGTGCCCCCGTGGATTTAAGTGCCATGATCATTGATGCCTGGGAGCTTTTTGTCCCCCTGGCCGAAGATAAGCAGATCACCTTTACCCAGAAAGTGGACAATGCACTGTGGATACAGGGGGATGCCGGCATGCTCCAGCGCGCCTTTGCCAATCTCATTGACAATGCCATCAAATACACCCCTGAGAAAGGCCGGGTCCATTTAACGCTGCAGACTTGCGGTAAAGAACTGGTGGAGATTCAGGTTAAAGATTCCGGGCCGGGTATTGAGCCCCAAAACCGTCAAAAGATTTTTGATCGGTTTTTCCGCGAAGAATCTTCCCGGACAACGCCGGGTACAGGGCTTGGTTTAAGTCTTGCCAAAACCATTATAGAACAGCATTCGGGCACAATTTCAGTGCAACCCTGTGAAAATGGAGGAAGTATTTTTATTGTAACATTACCGCATCGTAACGTTGAGATCATGTAAAAATTATCTTTGTGTTTTATTCTATGGTTACGTCCACAAAGCAAGTGTTGGCATACATTAATATAATTTTACAGGAGGTATAAAAATGAAACGTGTGGATAAACAAATTACAATTTTTACTACATGTTTGATGCTTTTTGGCCTTTTGGCCTTTCCCGCACTGTCAGGCGCCCAGGCCCGGATGGTTCCGGCAAATTTTTCACAACTGGCCCAACAGGTCAAACCTGGTGTAGTGAATATCCAGACCGTAAAGACAATTAAGGGCGGTGGCCGTGTTTTCCGGCATTTTTTTGGATCCCCGTTCGGTAACCAGCCTGGGATGGAGGATTTTTTCAGTCCCTTCATGGGGATGCCGAAAAATCGTAGAGAAAGAAGCCTTGGATCCGGCTTTATCATTGATAAGGCTGGATATATTGTAACCAATAACCATGTGATTAAAGATGCGGATAAGATCAAGGTTATCCTTTATAACGACCAGGAATATGACGCCCGGATCATTGGCGCAGATCCTGTAACAGACCTGGCATTGATAAAGATTAATGCTAAGGGATTGAAACCGTTGAAATTCGGATCCTCCAAAAATGCCCAGGTCGGTTCGTGGGTGTTGGCCATTGGATCCCCCTTTGGTCTTGAGCAGACAGTGACCGCGGGGATTGTTTCAGCCAAGGCCAGAATTTTAGGTTCCGGCCCCTATGATGATTTTATCCAGACCGATGCATCCATTAACCCGGGGAACTCCGGCGGACCGTTGCTGAATATGGACGCAGAAGTGGTGGGGATCAACACTGCCATTATAAAATCCGGTCAGGGCATTGGTTTTGCAATCCCTTCCGATCTTGCCGTCAATGTGATTGATCAACTTAAGGATTCCAAGCGTGTATCCAGAGGCTGGTTGGGTGTCTCCATTCAGGATGTAAGCCAGGAGATGGGTGAATACTATAATCTGGATTCGGATGAAGGTGTTTATGTGACAAAAGCCTATGAGGATAATCCTGCCTATGAGGCCGGCATCCGCCAAGGTGACGTGATTATCAGTGTTGAAGGGAAAAAAATCAGTTCATCCAGGGATCTGACCCTGACCATTGCTAATTTAAGGGTGGGTTCCAAGGTCAAGATTGAAGCGATTCGCCAGGGAAAAAAGAAACGGTTTACGGTTCAACTTGGTGAACGTCCGGACAACCCAGAAGATTCCCCGTTCGGACAAGAATCCAATGGCTTTGATGACCTGGGGTTTATGTTTAAGATGTTGGATGAGGATCTAGCCCGGCATCTTGGCTATCCTTTATCCATGAAAGGGCTTGTGGTGACTCGGATTGATCCCGATTCCCAGGCAGCAATGTCCGGTGTGAGGGTCGGGGATCTGCTGGAGGAAATAAACCATAAAAAAATTAAGGAGATAAGCGGCTATCATCAAGCAATGCGTAAGATAGGTAAAGGAGAAATCGCCCATATGATTTTTAGACGGAGTAACGGTCAGATATTTGTGGTCCGGTTTGAGAAATAGATTGCCATTTGATAATATTGGGGTCATGTTCAGGTTATGTTCAGGTGCTAATGTATTATTCAACGCTGGATAAGTTGCTGTTGCGGCGAATACGGTGAAAACCGATATTAATAAATCATACCCAGCGAAAAATTTCCCTCCTTTCAAAACGGGCTGTCTTTTCCAAGGCAGCCCGTTTTGTTGTATTGTGGCTTGCAACGACTGAGCACGGTTGAGGCCTATGGGCCTCAAAGCCACCATGTATTTTGATGAATACATTAATTTTAAGTAAGAAATAGTAAAAATCAGGAAATTACTTGGAGATCAAGCGAAGAAAGATAAGCAAATAAAGGATGCGATGAAAAAACAGCGGCTTGATTTTATGTTGGTGGAGCTGAGGGGGATCGAACCCCTGACCTCATGGCTGCCAGCCATGCGCTCTCCCAGCTGAGCTACAGCCCCACAAAAGAGTGATAGATGTATAATAGAAACAGCATGGTTATGTCAATACAAAAAATACGTTTTAAATAGATTAAAATTGCAGACTTTAGAATAGTTATTGACATAAGTTGGTTTGAAGCGATAATATTCCACACTTTTTTATTTGAAAGTCTCAATTAAATGGTTAAGTCACTCTCATGATTTGTTGTGGGGTGGGGGTGGTGTTGATAGAGCAGATCAACCCCCATGACGATCATATGAAAATGCTGATAAACCGGATCAGGTTTAAGGAGTTATACGGGAATGCTGCGTTATCTTCGGGAAAATACAGGAAATTGGATTATAAAGTTTTTTTTGGGCATCATTGTGATTGTGTTTGTATTTTTAGGGGTTGGCAGTATGAATGCCAGCAAGCACAATGAGGTGGCCACGGTTAATGACCAGGTGATTACTATTTCAGAATACCGTGATGCCTATCAGCGTATGATGCAACGGCTTCAGCAACAGTTCGGTGCCTCTTTGGATGATACCTTGATAAAGTCGCTGAATGTTAAGCAGCATGCAGTGAACAGCCTGATTGACCAAAAGATACTCGAAATTGAGGCCCAAAAGCTAAAAATTGTTGTGTCTGACGAGGAATTGAAACAGGGACTGATGTCAGCCAAGGCATTCCAGAAAGATGGTGTCTTTGATATGGATCGGTACAGACAGGTGCTTGGACAAAACGCCATGACTCCTGAAACCTTTGAAGCGATGCAGCGGCAGACCATCAGAAACGCCAAGCTCCAGCGCATGGTGATCAATGGCATAACCGTAGGAGACCAGGAAGCCCAAGCCTGGTATTCATTTAATAACACAAAAGTCAGTATTGACTATATTCGGATTGATCCTGAAACATTTTCTGATCTCTTTGCCAGTGAAGAGCAAGTGCGCTCCCAGTATGACGATCATCATGAACTGTACATGTCTGAGCCTAAACGCAAAGTGGCTTTTCTTGTGTTTGCGCCGAAGGATTTTGAGGGTCAGGTTAAAATTGATGACGCGTCGATCCGGGATTTTTACGATCAGAATCCAGCCCGTTTTACCACCCAGGAACAGGTTGAAGCCAGTCATGTCTTGATAAGGGTCAATGAAGACGCAGATGAGCAGACTGTGGCCAAGGCCAAAAAAGACGCTTTAAGCGTTTATGAAAAAGCAGCCAAGGCGGAAGATTTTTCAGAACTTGCCAAAACCTATTCCCAGGGGCCGTCAGCCGCCAGCGGCGGGTATCTGGGCCGCTTTGACAAAACCAGTATGGTAAAACCCTTTGCGGATGCCGCATTTGCCATGAATCCAGGCGATATATCCCAGCCTGTCAGAACACGTTTCGGGTGGCATATTATTAAAGTAACGGATAGAATACCCGAAACCGTGACGCCTTTTGAAACCGCCAAGGTACAGATTCAAAAGGAACTGACGGCAGGTCAGGCTCAAGATTTGGCATATAATAAGGCTGAGGACGCCTATGATGCCGTGCTTGATGGTGATTCATTTGAACAGGTGGTTTTGGTTGCAGGTGAGCAGCCTGTAAACACCCCTGCCTTTACTGCTTTGGGAACCGAACTTAAGGGTCTAGGCATTTCAGATCCCGGCGAGTTTGCCACCACAGCCTTTTCCCTGGTTGATAATGAGATCAGTGAAGTCAAGAAAATAGGAAATAATTATTACCTGATACATGTGCTTGAACAGATAGATCCAAAGCTGCTTGCCTATGAAGATGTAAAAGATCAAATTGCCCTTACAGTAACTGCTGAACTGCAAAAACAGGCAGCTAAGAAAGCCACTGCATCAATGCTTGAAAAAGCTCGAAGTGATGCCGCAAGTCTTGAAAAACTTGCCGGCGATAACCGTCTGAAGGTTGAGTCCAGTAAGCTGTTTACCCGCAATGACGCTAATGTTCCTGGTATTACCGGATCAGAGGCTATTGTACAAGCCGCTTTTACCCTTGATGAAAAAAACTCTGTCTATGAAAAAGTGATTGAAGCTTCCGGGAAATTTTATATTATCGGCCTGAAGGAAAAACAGACACCTGATGCAGCTGCCATTGCTGATAACCTTGACAAGGTGAAGGTGCAACTTCAAGCACGAAAACAACAAGATTATTATTCTCATCTGTTATTTTGTTCCTGTAAATGGTGATTCAGGATTTAGTTTGATTTGGAATCGGTTTTAGCTGTTCTGAGACATTGTTTTTCATATAATAGTCCAGGTCAAACAGCTGTTTAAACGAAAGATCGGTAAATTTGACGTGACGTCTTCTGACTTTCATTGAGCTGAATGATGGCGCATCCTTTATTTCATAGTCGGCAATGGTCTGAAAGGGAAGATCACCGACATAATATCCCATACTGCTTAAGAAAATAGACTCTTCGTTTCTATTTACAGGTGCTTCTGAGTTGTTTTCGGTGTTTATATATTTGAAGCACAATCCACCCATACTAATGTCTATAATTTGACCAATTTTATTCGAATTGGGGCTGATGGCCGCATAGGCACCTTCCACCGCTTTATATCGTTTGTTTTTTCGACGTTCGATGCTTCTTTTTCTGCCAACCATAAGTTAATTCCCAGGGTTCTGTGTTAAAATCGTTTTTGTCTACCCTGCCGCCTCTAAAATAAGCAATATTCATACCCAAAATAGTATTTATGGATCTATTCTGAGTGCTAAATCCTAAGCGACAATAATTGTGAATAAATAAAAAATTGAATCCGCAGCATAAAACTTGAATTGTGTTGAAATTATTGAGAAAATTCTATTTGGCGCTTCACCTGCGAGGTGAAAGCCAAAATCAATATTCCCAAATAATTCGAAAACCTATCAAATTTTGTGCCGCGGATTCAGGTCGATATAAAGCTCCTCTGCTATTATGAATTTATTTAGTAATAATCATGTAAATAAAGTATTAAATTGAGAAGAAAATTATAGAAGTTTGTATTCCGTTAAGCCCATGCTCAGAATTAAATCTACCACAGATGCGTCAGATTTTAAGTCGCCATCAAGGCACGCCAATGGACTTATATTAGGTATGTCTGTCCTTTGGCGTAACGCCGAGTGCGGCTTAAAAGACAAGTAGATGGGCGATTTTATTTTGACCATGGGCCTTAGAGCGTGTTTGATAATTAGGGGATCGAAGCGAAATCTCATGAAAATGAGAACCAATTTTCACAAATTTTGTTGTTAATAGCGGGACTATTGACATAAAATTTGGGGGAATTGGAGCCATTTTCATGGGATTGCAGCCGATTCATCAATTATCAAACACGCTCTTAGAACTCTGCTTGAAATCTTTGCCATACAGTCTGACATACACTATAACTAAATCCTCTATAGCGCAAATAGTTCATTATTTTTTTTCTACGTTCGGCTTCATATAGCTTGTTCCAGATCTGCATTTTATTCTCAACAGCCTTTAATGCCAGTTCCTCGTCTTTATATGCAGTTAACAGTTTCCTGGCAAATGCCGGATCAATGCCTTTTTGGCACAGTTCAAATTCAAGGGCCAATACGGATTTTGGTTTGTGACGGATTCGACCTTCAATGAACTGGCGTGCAAAGGCTTTGTCGTCAAGGTAATTAAAGCTTGACAACAGCACAATGACCTGTTCAATAATGTTGCCATCATATCCTTTATCCGTCAAATATTTTTCCATCTACCGAATAGTTTTAGGGCTTTTTAATAGACTAAAGTTTCCTGATTTTTATCAATCTATTGATTGTCTCTAATGTGGGGTTATCTCAGGGTCAGGTTTAATTTTTATAGGATTTGCCGCGTAAATAGCCAGTCATTTTTTTTAACGCCGAAGTTGGGCAAATTAACAAAAACCGGATCATCGAGTTTTCACGCCTTCAATCAGGCGGCCCGGTGTGGCAGCCAGATCCTTTATCAGATTGAGTAATCCTTTTCCCACTGCGGACGGATCAAGGGGAACCACAGTGGGATTTGATATTTTTCCATAGGCCCTGGCCGGAAAAGAGACAAGACGACCGTTAAGAATCGTATTTACAATGGGAATATGTTTAATAATGGTATCAATGGTTTTAAACGGAGCGACCAGAAAGGTGATATCTAAGGCATCATTTAGCGGATCTGCCCATCCTTGGGCTATGATGGCCATATTGTCTGCATCAATAAAGGCTTTTCTTATATGCACTATGCTCTCTTTTACGTCTGCATTGGCTGTAAATGTTTTAAATCCGAACCCCTGCTGCTGCAGGTCGGTATCTCCTATAATATTGAGCACTGATAGAAGCCTGGAAAGCAGCGTTGCTCTAAATATACGGCCGGACTGAGCTTGAAAATTAAGATGTCCGTTTTGTTTGGATTTTACCTGTGCCAGGGTCTGTGCTCTGCCGGAAAGTTCCCCCTTAAGTGTATAGCTTCCTTTAATAAGGCTTTGACTTCCTGTCATGCAACCCATTGAAAAAGAGACCTCCTTTGCTTGGTCTGTGTTGAAAAAAATATGGGTTGAAACTTTAGGACGTTCTCCGGATTGACGAATGGTTATCCGGCCTGAAAGGTCAAGGCCGCAATGGCGTGCATGGGTAATATATATATCCGTGGTTGGCTTATTAATCATTACTTTTGCCTGAATCCCTTGGTATACACGCTGGTCATAAGCCAATGTCTTGACATTAAAGAAAAACTGCTTCTGTGTTATCAGGGGGCGCAGGGGACGATGGGGGGATGATGTTTTCTGCGGGAACAAAAGGGGATCAAGATTAAGCTTGTCTGCGGTGATGGTAATGGTATTTGGTATATCTGATGAAACAGTTAACACATTGCCACCGGTTACCGCCTGAAGTCTGCGATAAAGAAATGAATCCGGACGAAGCATCTTCTCCAGGGTCGTTTTATCCAGTTTCCCGGAAAAATTAAGTTTTGGCATATCCGGTTGTTTGTAAAAGCTTAAATCAGCATGGGTTCTTTCTCCATCGGATACCTGAAGGTTTGAAGGGGTCATTTTGTCTATTTCAGGGCCGTCTGCCATGAAGAATATGTTTGTGCCTGAGGCCGTGACTAGCAGCCCCTGGATCATACAGGCGTCTGCCTGTTTCACAAACTGTCCCCGGGTCAATGTCAGGGGCAGAACAATACTTTGCTTATATTCCGGGGAAATGTTTTTTTCAAACCAGGTGATCTCTTTAATGGTGCATGTGCTTTCCGACAGTTTTATTGTTGAAGGGGTTGCGTTGAATTTGCAGAATATATCGGAAATCCCTTTGGTATTGTCTGAAAATATAATATTTCCTTGCCTCACCTGGCCCGTCATGTGAACCTGCCACAACCTTGGCGAGAACATGGGCCCTTTAATCTTGAGGTCTTTAATGTCCATAATTCCGGATAAGTTTTTAGCCGGACCAAGTTTTTTCCTTGCCCCGGGGAAAAGGTCAATCAGTGCTGTCATCTGTTTTAAAATCAGATTTGCGGACATGTTTGTTATATTCATGGGTACGGCATGCATGGTATCAATACCGGCATTGAGGTTTGATATCCGGCTGTTTCCTAACGCACCTGATATGTTCTTCAAAATAATTTTACGTTTGTCCAAAAGAAAAGAGCCGCCATCAATATGGATGGGCAACGGGATGCGCTGGTAGTTTCCGTTTGCTTGGATGTTGTTTGCTTCGACCTTGACATCCAGGGCTTTGCCGGCGTGGGTTTTATTTAGCTCAAGGACTGCATCCGCCTGGCCACGCAGATCTGATATTTTTGATATTTCCCGGGCAAGTGCCGTATTCGGCAACAAAGAGACAAGGTCTGCAGGAAGTTGTGCTAAATCAATCTTGAGGGGCAATTTGCCCGAAAATGGCGTTGTGTGTTGATGATTCAGATTGATCTCAAGGTCACCACCGGTGATAAGGGTTTTTCCCACATGGCCGCCTTTAGGGTAGATGCTGAGCACCCCGTTTTCCATTTTTGTACAAACCGAGACATTGTCAACAATGATAGGCAGATGGGGAATTTTAACCGTGGCAGATGCTACACAGCCCTTTAAAAAAAGGTTTTCTGCTTTGAACAGGTGACGCCTGTCTTTGCTTTTAAATCCACCCGTAATGTTTTGGACGGTTCCTGCCCTGAGTATGTCAAACAGGATTCGCGGTGTTTCAAGTCCGTTAAGAAGTGGCAGGCACACCTGTGCTGCCTGGTTGATATCAAGCTGTTCCCCGGTAAATTCAATATGTGATGTGTCTTGTTCAAGGCTGAGCAATAAATCTATTCCAACGCGTCCTTTGGGATAAACAAGATCCAAAGGCGTAAGGTGTGCGGTCGCCTTATCCTTTGACAGAGCGAATGTAAGGTCGAATTCCTTTGCTTCAATGCAGTGGTCACTGGGTGCTTCAATAGAGGCCTGAAGGGATGTCATCTTCAGATTGCCTGCAAGCAAGGTGTGGTCGTCATGCCGGCAGTATACTGCCAGGTGTGGGATATTAAGACCTGTTATTCGGCCTTTGAGTGCGGATTCAAGGGTTGGGATACGATCTGCTTCCAGCCCAAGCCCTGATATCCGGGCTTTGATATCCACAGTCCGTGTCCGGCCTGTCACCAAAACCCAGCAGTCCATGGCGTCAAAATAATTTGACCGGGCATTGGTTGCAATAATTTCCAGGTGATCCGCGTCAGCAAAACCAAGATCAAGCAAGCTGTCAAATACGTTGTGCACCGATGCGGCAAAATCCGGTGGCCCTGTGGTTTTATTTTCTCCGCCAACAGCTGTATTACTTATCAATTCAGGGGATTGAAGGGTGATGCCCCGTACAGCCGTGTTCAGTTTGAGCAGCTGGGCCGGGTCCAGTTCCACCAGGGCTTTGTTGATTGTAACCTGGTTTTTGGGGTCAATCTGTGCCGATATATCTGTTATGCTAAGACCTGGCAGGGGGGCAAAGATAAAATTCAGCTGATTAAACCGGACTTCAATACCGGTTTTCTCCTGAAAAACCCTGATCAGACGCGCTTTGATCTGTTCCGTGTTGATTAACGGGGTAATGGCAAAGGGCAGCACTACTGCGCAGGCGGTCACGGTTGCCGCAAACAAGACAGCAATGCGCAGTATGCGTTTTTTGTTCATGGCCATGCATTCCCCTTAAAATTAGGATGCTACTGCCAGCTATATCCGGTTTTACGGCTCAACGTTATGAAATCTGCCGCAATGTATTTGGCCTGGTCTGTCAGGATCTCCTTGACCTCTTCTTTTTCCGGGTCAATGTCATCCAGGGTTGCCAACGGTTCTTCCCCTTTCTGTTTCCGGTAATTGTTTTCCAGGGCCAGCTCTTTTTCGTTAAAAACCGTATCCGTTTTCAGACGTTGCGCAAGATTCAAAGAGAGTTCTTTTTGTTCACTTAACGATTCTGCCAATTGAATCCGCTGGGTGAGATATTTAATGCCAAAAGATGTTTCAGCCCGTTTTTTATAGGCGTTGTTCAACGGTTTAATCATGGGCTGCAAAGACATATATGCTGAATAACGGGTGGCATCAATATGGTCCCAGAGCAGGGCGCCGTCCAGGGCGCTTTCTCCGGTGTCTTTGGTTCTGTAAATCCGGGGGAACCAAATGTCAGGCTCAACGCCTTTGTGTTGGGTGCTTTGACCGGAGACCCGGTAAAATTTAGCCGAAGTCATCTTCAGTCGTCCATCCCCCAGGGGTTTGAGTTCCTGGACCGTGCCCTTGCCAAAACTTCGCGTGCCCATAATAAGGCCCCGATGATAATCTTTGATGGCACCTGCAAAAATTTCACTGGCCGATGCGCTCATTCTGTTGATGAGCACCATAAGAGGTCCGGTGTAAACGATTTTCGGATCTTCATCATACAGGCGCGATACCCTGAATTTTGTTTTGACCTGTACCGTGGGGCCGTATCTGAGAAACAGTCCTGTCAGATCATTGGCTTCTTTAAGGGATCCACCCCCATTGTCCCTTAAATCAATAATTAATCCGTCAATGTTTTCTTTTTTTAACTGCTTGAGCAGTTTTGCCACGTCTCCTGTAGTACTTTTGTAATCTGGGTCACCCCTGTGATAGGCCTCAAAGTCAATGTAAAAATTGGGGATTTCAATGATACCCAGCTTATAACTGCGGCCGTTTGAGGTTAGATCCACCACCTTTTTCTGGGCTGACTGTTCCTCAAGCTTTACTTTGTCGCGTTTGATACTGATGGTGGACGTTACACTGGATTTTCTGGCAGGAATGATTTTTAACCGCACAAAGGTATCCTTGGGCCCTCGAATCAGTTTCACCACATCGTCAATGCGCTGGCCAATGGTATCCTTTATCTCTCCATCCCGGCCCTGCCCCACACCGATGATTTTGTCTCCAGGGGCAAGTTTCTGGGATTTGTCGGCCGGACCCTTGGGAATAAGCCTGACCACCTTTGTGTATTCATATTCATTTTGCAGCACGGCCCCAATGCCCTCTAAGCTTAGTTTCATGTGAATGTCAAAATCCTCGGACAACCGCGGGGCAAAATATTGGGAATGGGGATCAAAGGACATGGTAACGGCATTCATGATAATCTGGAATACATCCCGGGACTGTGTCTGGGGAAGGCGGGTCAGCCGGTTGGAATAAATTTTTTCCAGGGTTTTGGAAATTTCGTCATCCGGTGTTTTGTCTATTTTCAAATTAATGATGTGGTTTTTCAGCTCTTTTTTCCACAGAGGTTTAAGGCCTGACGTGTCCTGGATAAAGGGTTTATGCGCATAGTCAATGACAAGGGTTTCATTTTTGGTAAAATCAATTTGGGTTTGCCAGGCTTTGACCAGTTGGAGAATATATTCAAGGCGCTGTTCGCTGCGGGTCTGGTAGAGGTTGAAAATTTGAAAGGCCGGTCCAAGGTCGCCCGTTTTCAGATATTTATACATCCGTTGTTTTAAGAGATTAAAATCATTAAGATCGGCCTGGGTCAGAAGATGCTTGCCCGGATCCAGGGATTTGATATACCGGTCAAACACCAGACCGGACATCTGTTTATCCAGTTTTTTTCCGGTAAAATGATCCCGTTCAAGGGCATTGATAATGGAAATACAGCGTTGGGACTGCGCGTTCTGAAAGGTCAGTCCGGCAATTTGTCCATGGCAAAGAGGGGTGCAATAAAGAAAGGCGGCAACAACTAGTAGAGCCCCAACCTTGTGGCGAGGTTTATTGATCTGTGTCATAGTTTAAGTTTATATCCTTTGGTGTTTCAAAACTGATCCGGCCAAGTCTGCCGGACCTAAGATCCCTGATAATAAGTTGTGATGCTTTTTGAAAATCCACATAACCGCCTTTTTTAAGACATCCCCTGGCGTTGCCCACCGATTCGATAAGGGTCTGGGGCTGCCCGGGTAGTGGATTTAAAAACGGATAACGCTCAACAAGACAGGCCGGGTATCTTTCCAGTAAAAACTGAGCGGCAAAACAGGCAATTTCATGGTAGTCGACGGCTGTATCGCTGATGGCCCCGGACGCAGCCAAAGCAAGTCCGCGCTGCCTGGGCTCAATCACCGGCCAAAGGATACCCGGAGTATCGTAAATGTCAATATTGCCTTTAAGGCTGGTGCGCTGCTGGTGCCGGGTAATGGCCGGCACATTCCCGGTCTTGGCTACTTTCCGGCCGGCCAGGGTGTTCAAAATTGTGGATTTCCCGGTGTTGGGAATACCCACCACCATGACTTTGGCCTTCCTTGCCTTGTTCCTGTCCACCTGTGATACCAGTGATTGAAGGGCCTGTGACGCCTCTTGCAGACGGGTCCCGCAGATGGCAGCTGCCGGCAGGTTCATGTCCTGGGTGAAATATTCAAGCCATGCCTGTGTCGCCTCCGGGTCGGCAATATCCGCCTTATTAAGTACTTTCATCCGGTTTCTGCCTGTGGCAATCCGCTCTAAAAAGGGATTTGAACTGGACAACGGCAGCCTTGCATCCACCACCTCAAGCAGGGCATCCACCTTGGCAATGGCACTTTTCAGCTGTTTTTTTGTTTCCAGCATATGGCCGGGAAACCACTGGATATTCATTTTTCCATTTTCTTAATATCGTGTTGGTAACTAATTGTTTTTTCAGACGGTATGGACTCCGGCTCAACAGTGTCTTTTTGGAATAAATAGAGATATGAAAAGAGCACCGCAATGATACTGGAACCGATAAACCCGCTGACGGAAAAGGCAATCGTATATCCAATCCAGCCGTAATGATTGTAATACCCAAAGACACCGCCAGCTGTCAGGCTTAAAACAAATATAAAAACAAAGGTGTATTTCATGAGATTGCAGCTGATTCATCAATGACCAAACAGGCTCTAAGGCCCATCGTCAGAATTAAATCTGCCACAGATGCGCCGGATTTTAAGCCGCCCTCAAGGCATTCCAATGGAGGCTTATTTGATATATGTGTCCGTTGGCGTAACGCCGAGAGCGGCTTAAAAGACAAGCAGATGAATGATTTTATTTTGACCATGGGCCTTATTTCTCTTTAAGCTTTAAAAGACCTATTATTGCATATTACATAGCATTTGAAAATACCCGGGACACCTATTGAAAAACATCAGTTTCAATGTGTTGAATCTACAGAATTAACATGCTAATATACTACTTCTCCTATCGTGATTTTTAAACAGGTTCTTAAACTAAGGCCCATGATCAGAATTAAATCTGCCACAGATACGCCGGATTTTAAGTCACCATCAAGGCACACCAATGGACGCATATTTAAAATGATGTGGCCTTTGGCGTAACGCCGAGGGTGGCAAAAGACAAGTAGATGGGCGATTTTATTTTGATCATGGGCCTAAAGGCAATGCAATGATTGCCCAAGGATTATTTTTGACCGGTTTCACAATCCCGGCACGCTAAAGCGTTAACCACCAGACAACAGCGGGTTATCATGAAACATGCCCTTGTTTTCACCGTTTTTTCAGCAATCTTTGCCGCACATTTGACACTGGCGGCAGAAGATAAATCCGGACTGCCCAAATCCGAACCAACCCAATTGGGACGACCTATTGTAAGGACTCACATTCCCACCCTGGCAGATACCGTGCGTTTTTCCGGTGATATCCGTCTTTGCGGGGAAAAAATACCTTTTACAGATCCCGAAGTCAGAGAGCGGCTTGAAAAAGAGATGATGCTGGCTGTATGGAACCGTCCCCAGGTAATGTTGTGGCTCAAACGGGCCCATCGGTGGTTTCCCCACATCGAAAGTGTTTTAAAGCAGGAAAAATTGCCCCTGGATCTAAAATATCTGCCCATTGTGGAAAGTGCTCTTTTGCCCCATGGAAAATCCCATAAAGGCGCGGTTGGGTACTGGCAGTTCATGAAAAGTACAGGAAAAAAATATGGATTGCGCATTGATTCAAAAGTCGATGAACGCCGGAACATGTTTTCCGCCACCCGGGCGGCCTGCCGCTATCTCAAAGATCTTTATTCCCAATTTGGCTCGTATCTGCTGGCCATGTCTGCATATAACATGGGGGAGTATGGTCTGAGCAGGGCCATAGCACTTCAGGAGACCCGGGATTTTTTTTCCCTTTACCTGCCCCTGGAGACCCAGCGCTATATCCTGAAAATGGTTGCTGTCAAGTTTATTATGTCTAACCCGGAAAAATATGGGTTTCATCTTGGGCCCCAGGATCTTTATCCGATATTTACCTTTTCTGAAATCAGACTCTGTCCCAAAAGTGATGTGCCTTTATCCATGATCGCCAAGGCCTGTGATGTTTCATTCAAAACCATTAAGGAATATAACCCCCAGCTTCGGGGGTATTATCTGGGGAAAGGCACCGCCACACTTCTTGTGCCCACGGGAAAAGATAAAAGATTTTACAAAAAATTTCCCCGCCTCTATAAGGGCCTGGTTAAAAAGCAATTATCTTCTTCACGGTACCATGTGGTGAAAGCCGGGGAAAGCCTTTCGTACATTGCAGGGAAATATAATATCTCCCTGGCCGGATTGCTGAAATTTAACAAGCTGTCAAGGAAACATATCATTCATCCAGGGGATAGATTGCGTGTGCAATGAACCCTTTTTATCATATCATTTGCGGTAGACAATTACATCTGAATGACCATGGGCCTTAAACAGATGGGTAACGGATGCGCTTCAAAAAACGGCAAAAGATATCACCCAATCGGGATAGGGCTCCCCATTACTGAGGAGCCCTCCCGCAAGTCCCGGCATACAGATCACTTACCAAGGCGGTTCGGCTGGTATGAATAGAATCGGCTGTAGGTTATCCCACCGATGTTATCGGGATTTGGGCAAAGTCATGCTATGGAAATTTCAGGCACTGCCGCATTTTTCCCATAAAAACCATCTGCTTATCATTATTTTGGCCTTTGTTGGACACACGTCCGACGTGATTTTCTGGATGCAGCCAGGAAGTATCCGGAATTGGAAGAATGGGCCTTTTTTGGGATTGAAAAAATTGGACACCTGTATCGTATAAATAAGCAGCGTTGTGCAGCCTTTGATAAAGCATAAAGCATTACCCGTGGAATGGCAGTCGGAATAATTATGCATT
>PDWJ01001558.1_pt1 | contig 38977 bp, 28 predicted proteins | sample 1430881 | NCBI WGS metagenome assembly PDWJ01 (sample SAMN01162460, study PRJNA174530) | Oral metagenome, whole genome shotgun sequencing project. | biome: Marine environment; feature: Marine mammal; material: Swab sample of the gingival sulcus; isolation source: swab sample of gingival sulcus...
TTGCACCCAAGGCGAGAAGTAAAGATTCGATTTTTTTCCACTCAATATTTCCGTTGACTGGATTTGCAAAGATTGCTTTGAGTGTTTTCTTGTGCTTGTCATTCATAAGTGAATCACAAGAGCGCTTCGGCTAATGCAAGCGAAAAGCGATATCATCTATTTGTTGGAAACGACATGCTGAGCTTGAGTTTGTAGATTCTTTTAACATTTTGTAATAATTTTGGGATGTTAATTTGCAATTCAGTCGTAACTCTTATGGGAAAGCTATGAAGAGATGTTCAACAAGTTCCTTCCCATATTCCGCAACTGTCTTCCCGTCAATGCCAGGGGGCACTCTTCTTACGCAACAGTCTGTATGCATCCTGGAGTAAATAGATCAGAAGAAGAGTTGCTGCTCTCCAAGGTGAAGGAACGTATCTTTGTCCCGTATTTCTTATGAATATTTTATCGAACTGTATAACTATTCAAGGGTATCATACACCTGTTCTCTCGTATAGTATATGAGGGGAAATGGTCGCTGTTTACAGACTGTTCGTCCTTGTGCGATCATGACCGGCCGCATAGCGGTGCTATGCGTTTTTGGGGGCTGCAAACTCTTCGAGTAAAAAAGGAAAGCCGAAATACTTTTCCCCCCCCATTTTCCAGAAAAAACCAGGAAAGCAGAGTGCCATTTGTAATACCATTCTACCTGAGATACACTTCTTGAAGATGCATAGGCTATTCCATTGCATATCGTCAGACTTTTTTTTGACCAAGAAATGGAGTGTTTCATCAGACTCTCATATTCAGTGCCAGAGTGGCGCAGCAGCCAGAAAAGAAGAGCGTTGGGATGCCGCATTCTTCATGACAGAACGATGATACAGAGAGGAGTAAATATGTTGAGGTTTGGATATTTCTATTACCTGTACTTTGTGATTTTTGTCGGTATTGCAGCCGCAGAGCCAGCAACACTGCGCTTTGCCCCTCTTCCCATGGAAAACCGTGAGGTCGTCTATGTACAGTTTGAGCCTATGCGGGTGTATCTGCAGGAAGTAATTGGAAGGAAAATTATCTTCGAATATTCAGATAGCTACCAGGTATTGCTGAATAAATTTGCACAGGGAACTATTGATTTGGCGTATATAGGCCCACTGCCTTATGTTGCCTTGCGAGAAAAATATCCAAAGGCTATGGCGCTTTTGGCGTTTCGTGAAACATCCGGTACTGTCGGATATACCTGTTCTGTAATTGGACGAACAGGCAATACTCCACATCTTGCCAATGCACAAGGGCTGAAAGTAGCCCTGACGCAGCCCCTCTCCACTTGCGGCTATTTAGCTGTCAATATGATTTTGAAAAGGTACGGCAGTGATTTGGAAAAGAATCGCTACCGTTATCTGGGACGCCATGACGCTGTCGCCTTGGCAGTCGTTCGAGCCGAATACGATATAGGGGGCGTAAAAACAGCCATTGCCCATAAATACGAGCACCTTGGTTTGGAGATTCTGAACGAGACAGATGTCATGCCTGGTTTTACCCTGGTGAGTAATACAGAAACAGTTTCTCCAGATCTTGCTGCTACAATCCGCAGCGCTTTTTCATCTCTTCACCCAGAAGGCAGGGATAAAGATATGCTTGCAAAATGGGGGGAAAAAATAGCCAATGGGGCAGTAGTGGTATCTGATAGGCAGTACGACGTGATCCGTCGTATTCTGGGAGAGACCATTTTGCCACAGAAGGATCATTTCTAATGAAACAACGTTACAGGTCCAAACAGAGCCTTGTTACTCTTATCATATTGTGTCTTTTGAGTGGGGTGTTGGTGACGGTTTCGATCTATCGAAGCTGGCAGGACAAGGAAAAAAGTCATTTTTCTGAGTACCAGATGATCCTGGAGACAGGATTTCATGCCAGCGTGCAGATGTTTCACCTTGCCATGGAGAGTTTTTTCTATAACTCTTTAAATACGCCCAAAGTTCATGAAATTATCAGCAACAGTGTCAATACATCCACTAAGGAGGCCAATAGATTACGGGGAGAACTGTATCGGATTCTTTACCCTGTCTATATGCGCATGCGGAATGCAAATTTGATGAAGCTTCACCTTTATACTGCTGACGGAAAATCTTTTCTTTGTTTCCAACAGCCAGAGCGTTATGGTGACTACCTCCTTGAAACCCGACCGGTTATAAAAAAAAGTATAGAACTTCAGCAAGTTGTCCACGGCTTTGAAAGTGGTCGATCACGCGCAGCTTTTAGCTATGCCTTTCCCCTGAACAAGGAAGGGAAATACCTAGGTGGTGTTGAGGTGGCTGTCTCCGCACAGTCCATCATTGAGTCCCTGATGGAATTGAGCCCTGAACATGAGTATATTTTTGTATTGGACAAAGAGAAAACAGAATCACATCTTTTCCCTCAGGAGCGATGGCTCTACCAGGAATCTATGATCCATCCAGATTATTTACAAATACGTGGCAGTAAAATGCTGCTGAATCCCCCCAAACCGCTTTCTCCCGATATCAAAACCATAAACACTCGCCTCCGTTTGGATGATAAAGTGCGGGAGCAAATGAATAAAGAGACGGCTTTTGTACTGAATAAAAAAGCAGTCACGGCCCATTACACCATCTGTTTTTTGCCTATTACTGATGTTCTGGGACAGTTTACCGGCTATCTTATTTCCTATTCAAAAGATTCGTATCCTCTTAAGAACGCAAGAGAACACCTCATTTGGTATCTTTTGTCGCTGTCTGTGCTGGCTTCTTTTTTCTTCCTTATTCTCAAATTGCGTATGCAGAGTATCTTTTTGTTACAGGAAGAAGAAGATCTGGTTACCATCAGTAACGCACTGGCAGAAGGGGTTTGTGTCCTTAATACGGAAGGGGTTATCCAAAGAGTGAATCCCGCTGTCATTGAATTGTTGGGCTACGAGAAGGAAGAGTTAGTTGGCCAGTCCGCCCATCATTTTTTTGACTATGGCGACGAGGAAAAAGGCCCTGCTAAAACATGCCGCATCTGTCAGGCTATCATGACAGGGGGTGAATATGATGGGGAAGAGTTGTTAGGCACCAAGGACGGCCGGGTGATTCATGTGGAGGTTTCCTGTCGCTGTATCTACCGTTATGATTCTCCCGTTGGCGGAGTTGTCGCCTTTCACGATGTCACCAACCGGAAAAAGATGGAGCAACAGCTCCGCGAGAGTGATCAGGTCCAGCGAACCCTTATGGAAAGCATGCCGGTTGCCATGGTTATAATTGATGAACAAAGCAAGATTATTGAGCATGTTAACCCTGCCGCAGAGGCTGTGTTACAGCTTTCGGCGCACCAGGTGGTCGGCCATATCTGCCACAGATTTATTTGTCCTGCAGAAACAAACAATTGCCCGATTACAGATCTGAAGCAAGTTGTAGACAGTTCAGATCGTGTTGTGCTGAGAATGGGCAATGTTCCCGTACCGGTAATGAAAACCGTACGCCGGGTTATGATAAAGGGAAAAAGCAAGATGCTGGAATGTTTTATTGATATTTCCATACGGAAACAAGCTGAGGAGGCAATGTTACAGGCCAATCAGGCCAAAAGTGATTTCCTTGCCAATATGACCCATGAGATTCGCACGCCAATGAATGCCATTCTTGGTTTTATCCATCTTACCCTGAGAACATCCCTGACAGATCAACAACGGGATTATCTTAACAAATCGCATCGTGCCGCAAAATCTCTTCTGAGCATTCTCAATGATATCCTGGACTTTTCTAAGGTTGAAGCTGGCAAGATGGAGCTTGAATATGTTGATTTTGATCTCCATGATATCCTCGATAACGTCTTAAACATTACTGAAATGAAGGTATACAATACGGCTATTGAGCTGACAGTTGGGGCGCATCAAGATGTGCCGAGACAATTACGAGGCGATCCCTTACGGCTGGAGCAGGTGCTTATCAATCTCATGGGAAATGCAGCCAAGTTTACCGAATCCGGGCAGATCAGCCTCTGGGTACGCGCAACTGGCGAGGGCCCTGATCAGAGACATTTGACCTTTGCCGTGCAGGATACCGGCGTGGGCATAAATCCGAAAAAAATGAACGATCTGTTTGTACCCTTTGTTCAGGCTGATGCCTCTATCACACGGCGTTACGGTGGTACAGGTTTGGGATTGAGTATTTCCAGCCGTTTAATACAACTCATGGGTGGAGACCTGGAAGCTGAAAGCGAGGTTGGGGTAGGGAGCACCTTTTCTTTTACCATCCCCCTGGAGTTGGGTGAGGTGCAAACCGTACCCGTACATCTCCAAGGGAAACGGGTATTAATCGTTGAACCACAAACAAACAGTAGAGCAGTTCTCCGAGAAAATATTGCCTTTTTGGGTGGGCAGCCAATAGCAGTACACAACGGCTCCATGGCCGCTGAGCATCTCGCAACCGGTCGCTTTGATTTGTTGATAGCTGCCGAAGAAGTATTTGATATCCAAAGAAGGGATTTTGGACAACATTTCAAGGGATTGACGATTACCATAGCATCCAAGAAAGGCAATCAAGCAGATATGGCCTCAGTTGGTGAGCAGAACGTCGTTCTCCGCAGGCCGATAGGGTTCTCCTCACTCGTACATGCCTTGCAAGTATTGCTGGATGGTTTGGTCAGCAAACCAGAAATAAAAAGCAAGGTTACATTTGGTCCTGCGGATATATTGGTTGTCGAAGACAATCTTGTCAATCAGCAGGTAGCTCGTGCATTGCTTGAAGAGATTGGCTTGTCGGTTTCCGTGGCAAATAATGGACAAGAGGCGCTGGATATACTGGAAAAGAGAACCTTTGACCTGGTCTTTATGGACGTTCAAATGCCCGTCCTTGACGGTTTTACCACAATACAACATATTCGTTCACAGCCGCAATGGCAGGAACTGACTATCGTTGCCATGACGGCCTATGCAACGCATAAAGAGAGAAACCAAATGCTCTTGGCTGGCATGAATGATCACCTGGCAAAACCCATCGAAGTGGACGAGTTGGTGACAGTACTTAAAAAATGGATACCAATGGAATCTGGGAGGGGCGAGGTGGATACCCCTCCAGTGAAAACTGTAGAACCCCAGTCTGTTTTGAATGTAGAAGAGGCGCTGCCCCGTTTTGCCCACCGTCAGGCTTTCTTTGAGCAGGCGATTCAGGCCGCGCTTGAAGAGTATGGCGATTGTGCAGAAATATTGGCCGATTTGCTCGGCAAAGAAAAGTATTCAGAGGCCCGCATTTTGGTGCATACCATGCGTGGAATGATGGGGAATATTGGTGCAGAACGCATTTATAGTATTTGTACAGCGCTGGAAGAACATATCAGTACAGAAACGACAGCGTCTCTGGCTCCTCTTGTCGGAGAATTGGCCGATGCCATGGAACAATTAGCTCACCATGTCAAGGCGTTGGGCGAGAATAAAAAAGAAAAGACAGTACAACAAGTTGTGCACTCCGGAGAGCTTTTAGTAGCCATGGATGGATTGCTGGAATCCTTACGCGGTCGTCGTCCATTGGACTGTAAAAAACAGATGGACCAGTTGTTCTTTATTGAAACGACAACCACCCATTCTCCCAAGATGAAAGAACTCTCTTCTCTCATTGATGAATATGAATTCGACAAGGCCCTTGATATCGCCACGGAACTCTATGAAGAAACAACACAACGGTCCTGATACAGAGAGCGCCATGGAAGAAGAACTCACGGGATGTTCTGTTCTTGTTGTAGACGACACCAAACTCAACCTTGATATACTGGTGAATATTCTGGGCGAACAGTATACTATTTCTGTCGCCTTGAATGGAGAGAATGCCCTGCGTCAGGTGCAGGAAAATACGCCGGATCTGATTTTACTTGATATCATGATGCCAGGAATAGATGGGGTAGAGGTCCTGCGCCGGATTAAAGAGGACAGCAACTATTCCGAGATCCCCGTGCTCATGCTCACGGCATTTTCAGAAGCGGAGCAAAAATCTAAATGTTTTGCTCTGGGAGCAGTCGATTATATCCAGAAACCTTTTGATGTGAATGAATTACAGGCAAGGGTGAAAACCCATCTTTCCCTTGCAGTGGCCAGAAGGAAGTTAAAACTGCACAATCAAAATTTGGAAATATTGATCGAGAAGCGCACCAAGGAGCTGCTCGCTACCCAGCAGGCTACCATCGAAAGCATGGCAGCGCTTGCCGAATATCGTGATCCCGAAACAGGGTTACACATAAACCGGGTAAAAGGTTATGTAGAGCAGTTAGCCCTGGAAATACGTTCGAGAGGACTTTTTACCGAAATTCTTGACTCATCGACGATTGATCTTTTGGTCCGCTCTGCACCTCTCCATGATATTGGCAAGGTCGGTGTGCGTGATGAAATTCTGCTCAAAGCCGGACCTCTTACCGATGAAGAGTTCAATGAAATGAAAAAACACACAGAATATGGGGCGCAAGTTATAGAATCTGTACAGAAAAAAGTCGGAGCTATGCCCTTTCTTAACTTTGCCAGGGAAATGGCGTATTTCCATCACGAAAAATGGAATGGAAAAGGATATCCGGTCGGCTTGTGTGGTCACAACATACCACTGAGCGCCAGGATTATGGCCCTGTCTGATGTCTATGATGCTCTCATCAGCCGTCGAGTGTATAAACCACCACTTCCCCATTCCAAGGCGGTGGGGATCATTGCAGAAGAAGCTGGGGTCAGTTTCGATCCGGAAATAGTGCAGGTCTTTTTGGGTTTGGCCGATACCTTCCGGGAAATTGCTCTGCAGTTTTCAGAATCCGAGGAACAGCGTGCCGTTTTGTATAAATAGATGTTCTGACTATCTATTGGAGTTTAGAGCTTCATACCTCCACCTGTATAATACCGGTGGAGGTATGAGTCAGTGATGGCTACAGACTGTATCAAAACTGGATCAACATGCTGGCAACCTGCTTGGCCCATCTCATTCGCAGGGGAAAAGGGTTGTGGGAGCGTTAGGATGCGGATCTTGTAAGGTGTGGAGCGAATTCTCTCGCTCTGGCAGACCTGTCAAATCCAGAGTAAATCTACTTTTGAAATGCTTGTTGATGCCATGGACTGTTGTTTCAAAAGTTTTATTTATGATTTTCTATGCCTAGCGGTCGGCTTTCGTATTAACAACACAACCTCACCGATCATCTGCTGTTGGGGAATCGCACCTATTGTCGTAGAATCAATCCCAGCCGGATGGTCGCTCGTAAGCCAGTAGCTCTTTTCTAAACACTGTGACACCCGTTTAATGAGTATGCCCAAATGAGGATGGTTTGCCACCGCTAGTTTGCCCGCGCGCGGTCGCCACCATCTGGTAATGGCAACCACATAATCACCGTCGCTAAGCGACGGCTCCATGCTCATCCCACTTACCCGGAATATTCTAAACACTGCGGGTTGCCTCTTTCCTTTCGTTTCATCTAGCTGGTGCCTGTCCATAAACGACACATTTTTCGACTAGGGCGTATGTCCGGTAAGGGTAATTAGTTTATGCTATACCGTAGTTGAAAAGCTTCAGAATAAGGAGCTTCCCCTTAACGGAGGTATCCATGAGCCAAACATTCGCCCATCAGAAAGAATTACATGAAAAACGGTTGAACCTCAAGAGTATTGAGTCATTGTTCACCAATCTGATATACTACAACCAGATCAGATGATATGGATCGTAATGACAACCAAAAAATGACCACCTGTGCTAACCCAATTTTGACCACCCTGAGCTTGGGTTAAAAAAGGAGGTAACCACCACTACGCGTGTTTTATCTCTTACACTTCTTGGCCACTGCTCTTAATTTTTACCACTCAAGGCTCTGTTTCAATCGATAGCTCTCCGAAGTACAATTGATTATCTTGGCCTTATGTGTGAGTCGGTCCAGCATGGCGGCTTCGCCGCCGTGAATCACGATGCATATTTAAAAGGAAATAAAATGATAAAATGGAAATTCTTTTCAATTTTACTAATTTTTTTGATACTTTTATTCTCACCTCTAAATATATACGCAAGAGATAGTTGGCTATCTGAACAAATTTCTGGAGAAATAATGAAAAGGGTCAGAAGCAAAATTGATATAATGCTCAATGAGATACCCAAAAAGCCTTATTTCATTCAAAATAGTTCTACACGGTTGGGTCAAATAACAACCGTGATGAGTGGTGTTTCAGATTGTGTTATTAGATCAGTTCATGGTCAAGAGCAGGCTGTAATATTTTTTTATGATACCAATCTTTCTAATATTGATTGGACAAAAAATATTCCTTCCGCAAAAAATAAGATTAAAATTCCAGAATTATGCAAGAGTAAATATCATTCAGGTTCATGTAGTTCTCAGAATTTAAGAATTGGTGTCATTTGTAAGGACAAAGTCCTTCAGGAAAAGATAATTAACCTTATTGATAATATTGATACGGATGCGATAATTAGATCAATTGCATCTCAATACATGGAGCAATTAGAAAGAAGCAGAAAAAAAATGGAAGAAATTAACAAACAATGATAAAAGTGTAACAAAATTTTACATCCAGAATGGGACGGGCGAAGCTATTTCTTGGAAAGTTTATTCAATTCTGTACTCCACCCTGAATGTATGGAACTACTTGCTGTAGTCGTTTAATGAGCGTCTATTGCCTATTATTTAACCAATATTTTAGCTGCAAGCCCGGCAGGTGTTACAGTGGGGCATTTCAGCTGGGTTGATCTTTGAATATATGACAAAAATTGCACCATAAGGACACACTTCTCCTGTTGAGTGGTTATTTTTTTGAAGACTATCTGCTAGCGGTCAAGCAAACGACAGCTGTTCATGCACTCCTTTGAAGGCTTCAAACGCCGGGCAGTTACAACCCAAAGGTAAACGCAATCGGTTCCCACTACGTACAAGCCTCGCAGCCAGATAGATAAGCTCCTGAATCACAGTTTTCAAAGGCCTTCTTTTTGCCTGATGACGGACCGGAGATGTATCACCGAGTAACCCAAGTTGCCCTATGTACCCTAAAATATTATAGGCAAAGGCTCCCATGGCCATAACCGCAGCATGGGTGGCGAATTTGTCACTGGGCAACCGACCCAGATCAAGATCTGTTTTAAATTCGCTGTGAAACGGCTCACTCAACCCATGATTTTCATAGAGTGAAATGATTTATGATTCCGGGAGTTCCAGATTGGTCCACCATCCATCTATGCTCACCTTCGGCAAAAGCACGTTTACGGAGTTCACTGGTATCTGATTCCCTTTGATAAGAGAAGAGGTCTTGTCAGCCTTCCTTAACAGGATTCGGGTTGCAATGGCATCATGAGCTGAATCCAGACGAACCAGCAATTTTTTCTTTATGTGTTTACTACTTTTTTTGATGGTACATCATGTCAGCCAATTTGCTGAACCGGTTTATACAGAGGCCCACCAAGGCCAGACCTGAGCGAGAGGTATAAAAAACTGCTCATCGAGTAATTTACTTGCTCTGCTCACTTCTGATGACGATACTTCAAAAACACAGAGTTCCTCTGTTATCCTAGACACCTTCCGCGTTGAAACTCCTTAAACACACATCTCGGCTAGAGCCAGTTTAAGGCTCTTTCTGATCGGAGATCTCTCTCAAGGCTCTGAGGGTGGAAGTCCGTTTCTCTGGTCTGTGGAATGGACAGGCTCACCTCGCCAACTCTTGTGTTCATCGTTTTGTTCTTGTATTCGTTGGCCTAGTCGATTCGTCGGCCTGTTCGCTCATAAGGTTCCTCAGTGAGATGGCGAGATCTCTTAAGTTGTATTGCTGAGTTCATCAGAATCTCTATGCTCTTGGCAATTCCATCAAAGCCATGTTCGATTAAAAGTTCCATTGCCAGATCATATGGGGTACATTCATTATTGCAGGTCATTGTTTCCTCCTTTTTTCTTTGATTTCGCTAGAATGAAAGCAAGAGGATGAACGGGGTCCTGTTTTTTAACCTTTTTTTGAATTTACAGATAAGGAGTTACCTAACGATCTGGGGGCAGAAAAATTGAAAGGATGCGGGCAAAGGTATGTGTAAGGTTGTCCGTGGAGATGATGCCTATGGAGAAAGATAAACGTGTTCACAATTGGGTGGTGGGCGAGGATGTACCCGTGCTTACCACCTCCATAGGAACGGTTCGTTCCGGGCCCGCTGTATGCCGGAGAAACGGTAAATGCAAAAATTTGTATTCTTTTGATTTCCCCCATTGGGTCAACGTGGTGGCTGTTACACCTGAGAGGAAGATCGTCTTGATACGTCAGTTCCGCTATGGAACCCGCCAAATAGAGGTAGAGTTACCTGGCGGCATGGTCGATCCAGGTGAGAAGCCTTTGCAAGCGGGGTGCCGGGAACTCGTGGAGGAAACCGGATATGTTGGAGAACATGCCGAGATTATAGGTAAAGTATGTCCCAACCCGGCCTTGCAGAACAATTTCTGTTATACCATACTGGTACACAATGCAGTCCAAAAGCAAGCCGTGCAGTTCGGTGAGATGGAAGATATAGAGTGTTATCTTACCTCAGAAGAAAAGGTCTTTGAGGCGGTGGGAGAGGGGGCAATCAGGCACGGTCTGGTGCTCAATGGCCTTATGTTTTACTGGATGTATACAACAGGGGGGGAGCTTCCACGGACCTGCATTTCTCCTCAAGATTCTGCCTTGAAACGGTAGCCTGTTGCCGTCTGTAACAGAGATGGCCATGGGATCTAGTAATAAAGCCTGCGGAAAAGATGGTTCTTCTGCCAGGATTGTGCATAAGCTCAGGCTTCTCTCTCAGCTATCACTGTGCAAACGCGACAGCCCCTGAGTCCCCAACTCTTCTCCCCCGGAGGCAGCTCATTTTGCAGACAATTGCTCGGCCCACTGCAAAGCGGGAACCTGCTGCCCCAAGGCTTTGGTAGATTCCAGCGCTATCTGCATATCTTAAAGAAAATGATTGACAGATAAGCCTGGCGCATAGTCGTTCTTGAGGATGCGCGGCCCAAGGTTGGATTATGACCAGGGGCCGCCGACACATGTTCGATGCTCTGGAGGACTGTCTTGCTATCCAACCCAAATTTTCAGCATAAGCCTGGACCTCGCAGACGCCTATCATGACAGAGGCTGTGGCGATCTGGTTGCACATCTTCGTGTATTGGTCGCTCTCGGTCGGCCCCTGGTACACCACATGCTCTCCCATACATTGAAAGAGCGGGAGCATGGTTGTAAAGACCTCCCGCTCACCGCCGATCATGAGGGAAAGCCGGCCCTCCCTGGCCTCGATATCTCCACCAGAGACAGGTGCATCCAAGCTGTGAATGCCGCGAGTTTCAGCTGCTATTGGATTTGTACAGCAAGTTCAGGTCGTGAGGTGGTCATATCGACGAGATAAGATCCAGGAGTGATGCTCTTCGTCAGGCCCTGTTTGCAGAGATTGACCACTTCCACCTCAACAGGGAAGCAGATATTGGCAAAAACAACTGTTCATTTTATTATCAAATTTTTAACGAAATTTTTTCAAATTGCCTCGGCCTGGAGCAGATTCTCTGCCTTGGATTGTGTGCGGCTGTACACATGGAGGGGACAGTCGGCTTTCAGTATGTGTCCGGCCATTCTTTTTCCCATAAGGCCTGTACCGATAAATCCAATGAGGGCTGCATCTTTTATCTGTGGCCTGGAATCATCTTTGTGGTGTCTCTTCTGATCTTATCCATGCACAATAACTTTACTGAGAAAATCCTGTAAACGTGGATGTTCAGGGTTGATAAAAAAATCCTTGGGTGGTTTGTCGACCTGGATGATGCCTTCATCTATAAAAACAACCCGGTCGGCAACTTCCTGGGCAAAACCCATTTCATGGGTTACCACGATCATGGTCATACCTTCAGCGGCCAGCTTTTTCATGACTTCAAGTACCTCGCCGACCAACTCAGGGTCCAGAGCAGAGGTCGGTTCGTCAAAAAGAATGGCTTTAGGTTGTAAAGCCAGGGCGCGGGCTATGGCAACTCGCTGTTTCTGTCCGCCCGATAACTGGTCCGGGTAACTTTTGTCCTTATCTTCCAGACCAACCTTGGCAAGAAGCTCCCTGGCCAACTTGACAGCGGCATCCTTACGCATACCCTTGACCTTGATAGGTCCCAGGGTAATATTGTCCAGAATGGTCATGTGGGGGAAGATATTGAAGTGCTGAAAGACCATGGTTGCTTCGGAGCGAACCATATTGATATCTGTCCGCTTATCCATGATATCGTAGCCATCAACAAGAATGGTGCCGCTGGTTGGCTCCTCAAGCCGATTGATGCAGCGCAGCACCGTTGACTTGCCTGAGCCTGAGGGACCGACAATGACCACGACTTCACCCTGAGCCACCTCAATGTTGATACCTTTGAGCACTTCGATAGAACCAAAGGATTTATAAAGATTGCGAATACTGATCATGAGCGGCCTCCGACATGCAAACGATGTTCAATAATACGTAAAACCTTGGCTATGGTCATGGTCATGCAGAGGTAGATTATGCCGCAGGTCAGGTAGACTTCAAATGCCCTGAAATTAACGGCAACAATTTCATCTCCAGTTCGCAGCAGTTCACCGACCCCTATAATCATCAGTAAAGAGGTATCCTTGAGGCTGATTATGAACTGATTACCCAGGGGTGGTACCATCCTGCGAAATGCCTGGGGCCAGATAATATATCGCATGGTTTGGAAGCGGGTTAAACCAATGGATCTGCCTGCTTCCACTTGGCCGACATTAATGGATTGGACCGCACCCCGGACAATCTCAGCAATATATGCTCCTGAATTTATCGCTATGATTATGATACCCGCAATCATGGCAGGAAGTCTGAAGCTGAAAGCCATGGGAATACCAAAGTATAGAAACATGGCCTGTACCAGCATGGGGGTCCCTCGAATCGATTCTATGTACATGCCGGCAAAGGTGCGGATAAGCCAGGAACGGGAGAGCTTCATAAGACCAAAAGCCGCGCCTAGGATAAAACCGAAGAACAGACCGCCGACTGTTAAATACATGGTGAGTTCTGCTCCTTGGAGAAGAAGAGGAACAGATTCAATCATTACCTTTGGTTCAAAATGCAATGCCATGATCGTAGGGTGTGGGGAACAGGAAAAAAATACAAGAGAGCACCCGAGATATGCCTCGGCTGCTCTTTTTTAGGTACATTGTGGTGCAGATGTTTATTCAGGCGCAACACCAAACCATTTTTGATAGATCTTTGCATATTCCCCGTTTTTACGGAGCTTGGCAAGAGCGTCGTTTACTTTTCCCACCAATGCAGAGCCCTTTGGAAAGCCAATACCGTATGGCTGCCCTGCGTAGAGCGGACCAACCACTGTGGTTTTGCCCTGACCCCTTGTACTGACAAAGGATTCGACGACTGGTTTGTCAAACAGGACGGCATCGACACCGCCGGTCATCAACTCCATGAACATGGCATTATCGTTGGGAAACAGGGTAAGCTTGGCCTCCGGGGCATGCTTTTTGAGGTAATCAACACTGGTTGTCCCTGTCTTGGTGGCCACCTTTTTTCCCCCAAGATTTTCGATACCTGTGATGGAGCTGCCCTTGGCAACGAGGAGGAGAAGACCGGATTCATAGTATCCATCAGAGAAATCAATTACTTCCTTACGTTTGTCCGTGATGGACATACCAGCGATGCCGACATCCAACTGGGCTGATTGCAGACCTGGGACAATGCCTTTGAAGGCCATGGGCTGCAGCTTGTATGTCAGGCCGGCTTCCTTGGCTATCGCATCCCATAATTCAACGTCAAAGCCAACGTGTTTGCCGGTTTTGGGGTCTTTGAATTCAAACGGGGGAAAGTTAGTGTCCGTGGCGACAACCAGATTCCCTGCAAAGGCAGTAGAAGCGAAAAGGGTAACAATGAGAAAACTGAGTAGGCGATGTTTCATAACAAATGCTCCTTGACAAAGTTTAGGGGTAATAGGCATTGGAACGCATGTATACCCGGCTATTTGCCGGGCCGAGAAAAACTAGTCGATATTGGAGATTGCGTCAAGAGACGTCTACGGCAGCTCGTTTGGGACTCCCCTTTAAAGTCTTTCCTGGCCGAAGTCTTGGCGTCCCTCTGCACCTACGACATAAACAGGGGGAAGGAAAATTATGGTGCCAACCGTACCAGGCTCCATGCATGGTCGTCGACTTTTGTATACAGAAAACGGTCATGCAGGCGGCTGGTTCGTCCTTGCCAGAACTCTATTGTTTCCGGCCGCACCCTAAATCCGCCCCAGAAATCAGGCCGTGGTATTTTGCCTTTGGAAAAACGCTGCTTTGCTTTTTCCAGTTCGGACATCAGAATATCTCTGGAGTTCAAGATATCACTTTGGTTGGATATCCAGGCGCCTAGTTGACTCTCCCTTGGTCTTGTGGCAAAGTATCGGGCTGATTCTACAGGGGAAATTGCTGCTGCTGTGCCAGTAATAGTTACCTGACGTTCCATGGGAACCCAGGGGAAAAGCAGACTGACCTGAGGATTACAGGCAATCTCCCGTGCTTTTCTACTGTTGTAATTGGTATAAAAAACAAATCCTCGTTGGTCGAATATTTTCAATAAAACAGTTCGCTGACTGGGCTGCCCCTCCGTTGAGACTGTGGCCAGGGTCATGGCATTTGGTTCATGAACGTCCTTGTTGCATGCTTCTGTGAACCACAATTCAAATTGTCTGAACGGATCTCGGCAAAGGTTTTTTTTTCTCAGTACCGGACTTTTGTAGTCTTTACGTAACGAATGAATATCCATTGGCGTGGCATGGGCGAATGGGTTGCTTGCGTTTCTCTTAGGAGAATCTTTCCATATATCGCAAGGGCATTGCGGTCAACATCATTGTAATTTAGTTAACGCAGGGTCTAGCCCGAATTTCTATCAGCTCAGCCAGTACCATCTTAGGAAGTTTTTGGGGCACATTTTTTGCTCCAAGCGATGGGGGTACTTTTCTTTGGCAATACACGGAAAGATCGTTTACACTCTGGACACTGCATCACATGGTATTGTTGCTATTGATTTATTTGAGAGGTACTTGTCTGAAGAGAGTACCATTTTCATGATTACATTCCCACTGTTTTTCAGAATGCAGGGTTCACGTTGCTGTTTCCAGCTGATCAAACCTGTACCCGCCTTAGTACCAGACATGCCTCCGTTAACCATTGAATATAATGCAAAAAACGCAAAACAAAATGGTTAGGATGTTACAACGTTTTTTCTGGAGACAAACGATGATCAGATGCGCTGTCATTTGGCTCCGGTACTCCTGGGATTGAAAAGAGTCCTTTGGTACGAGCAGTTTTTTCAGCGGATTGCATAGAGGCATGGGCTCATGAGGATTATTTTGCTGCCCTGACAACCATCTGCGCTCAAGAGAGCTGTTATTTGGTCGTTGAAACTGCCATGGGTTCAGGGGAGTCCTGGGTTATACTGAGCGCCTTAGGTGTGCCTATGAGGGAGATTTTATGAACCAGAAACAATTGCTGGAAAAAAACAACGCCCAAAAAAAACAGCATACTGTTGGGGGGTGGCGGCGTGACCTTCCTTATCTGATCGCTATTTTTTGTCTGCTCTTGGCGTGGGGGCTCTCCTTTGTGGTTATCAAGGAGAAAAAAGTGGTGGATGAGGCTAAAAAGCAGGAACGCGTGGAACGAAAACAATTGGCCAATGTCATCCTTTTGGAGGTGCATCCACAAGGCGTTGATGACATGATTAATCTTCCCGGAACAGTCGAAGCCTGGACTTCGCTGAACCTATTGGCCAAAGTCAACGGGGCAATCAGTGAGATGCTGGTCAGGGAGGGTGATACAGTTCTGGAAGGGCAGCTCTTGGCTCGTATTGAAGCGGACGATTACCGCATCGCGCTTGATGCAGCAGACGCCACCTACAGACTAGCTTTAACAGAATATGAGCGGAGCAAGACCATGATCAAGACAAAGGTCATTTCTCCGGCAGCCATGGAGGCCGCACAGACCAGTCTGCTGACGGCCAAGGCTGCACTGGCCAGAGCAAAACTGGAACTTTCACGGACAGAAATCGTGGCACCAATAAGCGGAACTGTTGACCGTATCTACTCAAAAAAAGGTGCATATCTGGGAGTGGGTGACCCTGTTGCCTTACTTTTGGTCCTCGATCCGGTCAAGGCTGTTGTCGGCATTCCTGAATCAGATGTGGATGCAGTACGAGACATAGAGACAGTGGACGTAACGATTCAGGCCTTGCAGGGCAGGCGGGTTGCTGGCAAAACCTCCTTTCTTTCTTCCTCTCCGGAAAGCAACGCTTTCCTCTATCGTCTGGAGCTTGCCCTAACCAATCCAGATCACCAGATTCTTCCCGGTATGTTTGTGCGAGCCCATATCGTCAAACGACACATCAAAGATGCGTTCATGATCCCTCTGTATTCCATTCTTACCAGGGGTGATGATCAGTTTGTCTATGTGGCGAAAAACAGCATGGTAGAGAGGAGACCTGTTGAGACAGGTGTAATCGATGGGTGGCTGGTTCAGGTTGTTGCCGGATTGCAGGCTGGTGAAAGGATATTGATTGAAGGGCAGCACACTGTTGAAAACGGTCAGGAGATCAATGTCGTCAAGATCGTAACCGATCCCAACCGGAGTGCCCAATGATTATCTCCGATACAGCCGTAAAAAAGAGTATTACGGTCCTGGTGCTTGCGATATTGATCCTCGTGTTTGGGTCGTATTGCTATTCGGTTTTGCCAAGGGAGTCAGAGCCGGACATCACCATCCCCAATGTCTTTGTTTCCACCTCATATCGGGGGGTGTCTTCAACTGATATCGAAACTTCAGTTACCATAGAGATAGAAAAAAAACTCAAAGGCCTGGACGGGGTCAAGGAAATTCAGTCACTGAGTACCGAAGGGAGTTCGAACATCAATATCGAATTTGTCACCGGGACTGATATCGATAAGGCCTTGCAGGATGTCAAGGACAAGGTTGACGAGGCCATGAGTGGGCTGCCCACTGACTTGGACGAAGATCCGTCTGTTTTTGAGGTCAATTTTTCCGAGATGCCCATAGTCGTCTTCTCCATTACCGGAACCTGTGGTCTGCCCTGCCTGAAGAAGATCGCCGATGACCTGGAAGACGATATTGAAGGTATTCCCGGTGTCCTGGATGTGAGCGTCACCGGAGGGCTTGAGCGGGAAATTCGGGTCGAGGTTTTTCCCGAGAAACTCGGTTATTACGGGTTGAGCTTCGGGGCTCTGCAGCAGGTGGTCCAAAGGGAAAACCAGAACACCTCCGGCGGAGCGATTCTCCTGGGATCGGGAAGATATCTCCTGCGGGTACCGGGCGAATTCAAGACCCCTGAAGAGATCTACTGGCTGGTTGTCGGTACCCATGACGGTCAACCCGTGTACCTCAAGGATGTGGCCAAGGTGGTGGACACCTTCAAGGAGGAAAACAGCAGAGCTCGATTGGATGGCCGCAGCTCTGTGAACGTGGCAGTTAAAAAACGCTCAGGCGAAAACATCATCGACATCAGCAAGGCGCTGGATCAGATTATTGCCAAGCGCCAACCGACATGGCCCCTGGGAACATCCATCACCAAGGTTATGGATAAAGCCAAGGATATTAATCTGATGGTTGCTGATCTGGAGAACAATATTTTTTCTGGGCTGGTGCTTGTTATTGTGGTCATCTTTTTTGCCATGGGAATACGTAACGCCATACTGGTCAGCCTGGCCATACCTTTTTCTATGCTCCTTTCTTTCATTGTGCTGTACCTGATAGGGGTGACGTTGAACATGGTCGTCTTGTTTAGTTTGACCCTCGCATTGGGAATGCTTGTGGATAATGCCATTGTCATTATCGAAAATATTTATCGATTCATGGAGCAGGGCGCTTCCCGGATCGACGCAGCCATGCAGGCAACGTCGGAGGTGGCGTATCCTGTCATCGGCTCGACCCTGACTACCTTGGCTGCCTTTTCTCCCATGCTGTTCTGGCCCGGGGTTATGGGCGAGTTCATGCGGTATCTCCCCCTGACCCTCATTGTTACGCTTTCCTCGAGTTTGTTTGTTGCCTTGGTTATCAACCCCGCCTTGGCATCACTGTTTCTTAAGGCAAAAGGCAGGGGTACCGTTGCATCAGATGGAGAGACCTTTGAAGAGCCGGTTTCCCTGGATCACCCGGTGTACCGTCTGTATGCCAGCCTGCTGGAACAGGCCTTATCCAAGCCTACGGCCATTATCCTGATTTCGGTGTGCAGCCTGGTTCTAATGTTTGAGGGCTGGTTGCTGGTTGTGGGCTTGGAAAAGCCGGTGGAATTTTTCCCGGAAATTGACCCTAAGAGTATGTATGTGAACGTGGAAATGCCCGAAGGTGCAGATCTGGACTACATTGATCGTGTGCTGAAACGGGCTGAAATAGCTGTTGCCAGCATGGGGTCAGGAGTGCATTCTGGCCTAGATTCTACTGAAGAAGAGTACCTTGAGGCCATGGCCCCAAAGAAGCACATCAATGCCTTAGGCAATGCGTATACCGGGCCCAGCACCTTGGAAAATATTAAAAATCTTTATACCAAGGGGATAGTGTCGGCAGGGCCAAGCTCAGCCTTTGACCCAAATCAGCCGAACCATTTAGGTATACAGTTTCTTGACCTCAAGGAACGTAAGCGCTCTTCCCATGCGACTATGCAGGATATCAGAAAACGGATCAAGAGTATACCGGGAGGTTTGTTCACCGTTGCCGTAAAAGAAGAAGGTCCTCCTACAGGGGCTCCCATCAATATAGAGATTGCAGGTGAGGACTTTCAGATCTTGGGCGCCATTGCCAAGAAGATTGAGACCATCCTGGCTGATATACCCCATGTCAAGGATATCAGGGATGATTTTAGCGAGGGAATCCCGTCGGTACGAGTGGAAGTGGACAGGCAAAAGGCCTCCTTGTTCGGATTGACTACCGATGATATAGGGTTTGCCCTGAAAACAGCCTACAACGGCCTGGATGTGTCTTCTTTCCGCGAGGGCACCAATGATTATGACATCACTGTCCAAATGGGGCAAAGGGACAGGGAAGTCATTGATGTGCTCCAGGAAATAATTTTACCCACCCCCTCGGGGTCGCTTGTGCCACTTTCAACCATTGCCGGGTTCAGGTTTACCAATTCCATAGGCGATATTACACGTATTGATAACGAACGGGTAGTCACGGTCAAAGCTAATGTTGACGAGACCAAGGTTACAGGTCCTGTGGCTAGGCAGAAGGCCGAGGAACTCTTGGCAGGCGTTGCTTTGCCTACGGGGTACACAATTACGTTCACCGGTGAATTCGAGTTTATGAAGGAGTCGCAAGCCTTCCTTTCCAAGGCCTTTGTCGTTGCCCTGTTTATTATTTTTTTCATCCTGGTTTCCATGTTCAACTCCGTCGGACAGCCGTTTATCATTATGAGTTCGGTCATACTTTCCCTGGGGGGGGCCTTTCTCGGGCTCATGCTTTTCAAACAGCCGTTTGGCATTATAATGACAGGAGTCGGGGTTATAAGCTTGGCCGGAGTTGTGGTCAACAATGCCATCGTTCTCATCGACTATACCAATAAATTGCTTGAACGAGGCCACCTCCTGCGACAGGCTGTGATTGCCGCCGGTGCAACCAGGCTGCGTCCAGTCCTTTTAACAGCTATTACCACCATTCTCGGTTTGATACCCATGGTCACTGGGATCTCATTTGATTTTCACGAAATGACCATAAACTGGGTGAGTGAATCCAGTCAGTGGTGGCGGTCCATGGCCGTAGTGGTCATTTTTGGTTTGGTTGTGGCCACGTTCCTGACTTTGGTTGTCGTTCCCACGCTTTACTATGTGAGGAGGCGGAGTCTCGAAATTGGGACCAGCCTGTTCAAAAGGATAAACTGTCGGTAATGCATTCCTTGACCGGCAAAGGCGAGGACTCCTGAAAGAGTGCAGGGGGATGGACGTGGAGGTCCGCATCAGGCCTGCTGTTGAAGAACCACTGGAAGCCCTGGTCAGCCAGGGAGGCAGTGTTCTGGGTTCACATCTACCCAAGTATAATGCGTTACCAACAACCACCGAACCCGGCACCACCTGAGCTGATGAGGAATCCGGGCTAGTATTTGTATTTTTGTTGTGTACCCCGCCATGATACACCGGAAATCTTTTTTTACAGTTCTTTTTGCAATTTTTATCGCCATGCTCGGAATAGGTGTGGTTATTCCTGTGTTACCTGTGTTTGCAGCGCAGCTTGGGGCTACCGGTTTCACTCTTGGGCTGATTGTGGCCGCCTTTTCCATGAGCAGGGGCATTCTACAGCCGGTGGTAGGTATTCTTTCCGATAGGCATGGTCGAAAAGGGTTCCTCATGACTGGTTTGTTTGTGTACGCCCTGGTTGGCCTGCTTATTCCACTTGCTCCCAATGTGGGCTCGTTGATTGCCATTCGCTTTCTGCACGGCGCTGGTTCCGCCATGATAGTACCCATTGGCATGGCGTATATGAGCTTCCTGGCGCCGCCTGGATTTGAAGGGCGATTTATGGGGTATCTCAATATCGCCCTCTTCTTCGGGATTGGCTGCGGTCCAGTTTTTGGTGGCCTGTTTTCGGATTGTTGCGGCATGACAATTGTATTTCATGGCATGGCTTTCCTCAGTGGATGTGCTTTGCTGCTGGTATTGCTGTGTATGCCGAACCATATGCCCCTTGAACAAAGCTCTGGTAAAGGGGTTTTTGAGATTATGGGCATCATGCTCCGCACCAGGAGGACCTGCGGCATTTTACTTGCACGTTATGCAACCATGATCATGATGGTGCCGACCATGGCCTTTCTGCCAGTACTTATGGCTGGCTGGCAGGAGTCTAGCGGTCTGCAGGTAGGGCTGGTGGTCGCCAGCCGAACCTTGATCAATGCTGTTTTACAAATACCCTTTGGCACCTTGACAGATCACTCCAATAAGGCGGTGCTTCTTTTTTCCGGCAGCACCTGTATGGCTCTGACACTGCTCTGTATCCCCCATGGGACGAGTTTTTTTCATATGATTGTACTCTATCTTTGCTTGGGGTTGGGTGAGGCCATAATTTGGCCAGTGCTGGGAGCGTATGCCACGGAAGAGGGAAGGACAAAATATGGACACGGCACGATGATGGGTGTCTTTCACCTCGCCATGAGCGCTGGCGTGTTCACTGGCGCTATGCTGGCAGGGACAATTTCGGACCTCTTGGGCATGCGCTGGGCATTTTATCTTACGGCTGCCTGTGTCCTGTTCTTGAGCTGGTTGGGGATCTATTGCCTTGTCAGTGGCGGACGGTGTGCAGTCCGGGGTTCCTGAAAGGGGTTGATAGCAATTGACATCAGGACAGAAGGTATTATATAATGCTGGGCTTGATATCTATTCTTACCATGCAGTGGGGCTATCGCAGCCACAAGAGGGAGGAAGCACCATTATCACGACATGTCTTTGAAGAAAGGTTTCTGACAGCTTGAAAACTACTGATATCAAATTGAGATCTTTCCGGTTTTGTTGTGATTGACATACCTGGTCCAGCCATGTTGGTGAGACCGGATGATTCATCTGCTCAAACTGTGCCTGATGGAAAGGTATTGGCAGTGCATGAGAGTATTCTTTTTATACATGCAAAATACTGCCGAAAATGGTGTCGTCTGAGTTGATCTTTGGTGCACATTTTAGAGAAATTGGCTACAAGAATATTTCTTTTCTACCTTTCCAATAGATAGAAAATGTAGCTTTGCCGATGGGGTAATATTGCGAAAGTGGCGGAACTGGTAGACGCACTAGACTTAGGATCTAGCGAGCTTAGCTTGTGGGGGTTCGACTCCCCCCTTTCGCACCATAAAACCATCCGTTTTTTAGTGAACACAGTAAAACTACGGCAAGAGGCAGCGGTATACCTTGCTTTTCTGAGTACAGGTACGGCAGAACCAGAGTACTCCTTTTTACAACCGTCTAGTTGCGGTAAAAAAACGCGCCGTTCAGGGCCTGAAAACAAGTTTACACGCTCGCCAAATCGATAATTTGGACCTGTTCATCTTTCCAGGATTACAAAGGAATATCAGTCTATGGATATCGCGGTTGAAAACGTCAGTGACCTGACAAGAAAAGTTACGATCACTTTACCCAAAGAGATCGTAGAGAAAAAAGTAACGAAAGCCTACAGTAAATTGAACAAGGACGTACGCATCAAGGGCTTTCGTCGAGGGAAGGTTCCCAGGGCCGTTCTTGAGAAGAATTATAAGGAGCAGGTGCAGGGTGAGGTCGGTGAAAAGCTGGTGCAGGAAAGTTACTTTGATGCTGTGGAAAAAGAGGGACTTGAACCAGTTGTCCACCCTGAAATCGTTGAACATACTTTTTCCGATGATGGGACTTTCAGCTATGTGGCCATGGTCGATATACGTCCGGAAATCGAGCTGAAGCAGTACAAGGGACTTGAGATTGACAAACCCAGCACTGTGGTTTCTGATGTCGAGGTGGAACGGGAACTGTACCAGTTGCAGAAAGAGCAGGCCCCGCTTCGAACAGCAGAGGAAGGCCACGAGATTAGCTTGGATGATATCGCGGTGGTCGATTTTCAAGGGTTTCACCAGGGCCAAGCCATGCCCCAGGTACAGAATGATAATTACAGCGTTGATGTGGGTGCCAATAAACTCAGCGAAGAATTCGAGAAACAATTGCTTGGCTTGAAAAAAAACGATAAAACTCTTTATGATGTTGATTTTCCTGCAGATTACCCTAACCCCCTTCTCAGAGGGAAATTGGTTGAGTTTAAGGTCGATGTCAAGGAGATCAAGGTTCGCCTGAAGCCTGAACTTGATGATGAATTTGCAAAGGATATAGATGACAAGTTCGCCACCCTTGATGACCTGAAAAACGACATTCGTTCGAGAATCCAGCAGGAAAAAGAAGCTGCCCTGAAAGGGGATCTTGATGATCGCATTATGCTCAAGCTTATTGAGCTCAATGAATTTGAAGTGCCCGAACGACTGGTCAAATATGAAATCCAGGAAATGCTCAAGCAGGCGGAAGAAAATTTGAAGCGCAGTGGATTGAGTTTTGAATCAGCAGGTATAAACCTGCAGGAGCTTGCAGAAAGCAATCGTGAGGTGGCTATAAAAAGGGTACGGGGTGATTTTCTGCTGAAGAAAATCGCTGAAGAGGAAGACATCAAGCTCGCTGATGAAGATATACAACGCGGGTATCAGCGCATTGCCGACGAGTATCAGATGACCGTTGACCAGGTGAAAGGGTATTTTAAAAGGCGAGAAGAAATCCTACCTTTTATGAATGAACTCTTAAATGAAAAAATCCTCGAGTTCCTTCGCGAGGCGGCCGTTATGATCGAAGTAGATGAAATCAAGGACGAGAAGCGCAAAGAGGAAGCCGGGGAGTAAGTTTTTTTCTGGAATTAAAAGCTGTACTTTTAAGAAAGTTGGGGAGAGAACCATATGAATCTGGTTCCAATGGTAGTTGAACAGAGCCCGCGGGGAGAGAGAGCTTTTGATATTTACTCACGCCTCCTGAAAGAGCGCATTATTTTTTTAGGCAGTCAGGTGACAGACGACATTGCCAGCCTGGTTATTGCCCAGCTTCTTTTTCTTGAGGCGGATGATCCAGAAAAGGACATCACCTTTTATATCAACTCGCCCGGTGGAGCGGTGACTGCTGGGATGGCCATTTATGATACCATGCAGTACATCCGTTGTGATGTGGCAACCCTGTGTATGGGCCAGGCTGCCTCCATGGGTGCGCTCTTGCTCGCTGCCGGAGCGGAAGGGAAACGATTTGCCCTGCCGAATTCACGTATTATGATTCATCAGCCCATGGGCGGATTTCAGGGACAGGCGACGGATATAGATATCCATGCCCGGGAAATTTTACGGATGCGTGCCGATCTTAACGCTATTCTCGCGCGCCATACCGGTAAAGATCTCAAACAAATTGAAGCCGACACGGAACGAGATAACTTTATGGGCGCTGCAGAGGCGCAGGAGTATGGACTGGTGGACAGCGTGCTGACCAGTCGGCAAGAACTCGACGAGGAGAAAAAATAGTGAGTGATGAGTTCCGCAATGACCACAGTGTTTCCTGTTCCTGTTCTTTTTGCGGCAAGTCCCAGGATGAGGTTGGAAAGTTAATCGCAGGACCTAATGTATATATTTGTGACGAATGCATTGATTTATGCAATGAGATAATTCTGGATTCAGCCAGGAATGCCGATGATGTTGTTGCGGGCCAGAATATTTTGTTGAAGCCCAAGGAAATTAAGGCACACCTGGATGATTATGTTATCGGTCAGGAACTCGCCAAAAGGGTTCTATCTGTGGCGGTACACAATCATTATAAGCGTATTGACAGTACACCAAGCGGGCAGGAAGACGATGTTGAGCTGCAAAAATCCAACATCATCCTCATCGGCCCCACCGGCAGTGGGAAAACACTGGTCGCCCAGACCCTGGCACGAATCCTCAACGTACCGTTTACCATTGCCGATGCCACCACTTTGACCGAAGCCGGTTATGTGGGGGATGATGTAGAAAATATCCTGGTCAGTCTTTTGCAGGCAGCCGACTACGACATTGAACAAGCCGAGCGCGGTATTATCTATATCGATGAAATCGATAAAATTGCCAGAAAGGCCGACTCTGCATCTTTAACCAGGGATGTTTCTGGAGAAGGGGTCCAACAGGCGCTTTTGAAGATCATAGAAGGAACTGTTGCCTCTGTGCCCCCTAAGGGCGGACGAAAACACCCGCAACAGGAGTTGGTGCGGATAGACACCACCAACATTCTGTTCATTGTCGGCGGAGCCTTTGTTGGACTTGAATCAGTGATCAAAAGAAGATCTGGAACCAAGGCCATAGGTTTTGGGGCGAAAGTGGTCGGGGAAACCAAGAAAACCCTTGGTGAAATCCTGGCTTCCATTCAGCCTGAGGATCTGCTGAAATTTGGTCTCATACCTGAGCTGGTAGGGCGTCTCCCTGTCACCGCAACCATGGAAGAGCTGGAAGAAGCTGACCTCATACGTATTCTCAAGGAACCGAAAAACGCTCTTACCAAACAGTATAAGAAGCTGTTTGCATATGAAGGCATTACTTTGAGATTTACCGAAGGAGCACTCAAAGCCATTGCCCGGAAGGCTCTTGAACGAAAATCTGGAGCCCGGGGCCTGCGTTCCGTTATGGAAGAGGCAATGTTGGAAGTCATGTATGAACTGCCGTCGGACGAAAACGCTTCTGAGTGTGTCATCAATGAACAGGTCATTACCTCCGGGGAATATCCTGTTATACTTTATGATAACACTGAAACTAAAAAGAGTGCCTGATATTTTATGGATCAATTGATAATGGAACAGTTTCCCCTGATGCCTTTGCGGGACATCGTGCTTTTTCCCGGCATGGTAGCGCCCCTGGTTGTAGGCAGAAAGAAATCTATCCTGGCATTGGAAGATGCCATGGAAAACAGAAGCCCGATCCTTCTGGTTACCCAGAAGGATGCCAAAGTAGACGATCCCGGCCAAGAACATCTGCATACCATCGGCACGCTGGCCTCTGTGATGCAGTTATTGCGTTTGCCCGACGGGACCATCAAGGCCCTGGTGGAAGGCAAGGATCGTGCAGAGCTGCATCAAATGCACCTGCGCGGCAAAAAAAATGAGGAGTTTTTCACCGTTGATGTCACTGTCATGACTGAAGAGCCCACCGGTTCCAATGAGTTACAAGCCTATGTCCGTGAATTGAAAAAAGCGTTTGATGTCTATGCGCAAGGAAACAAAAAATTGCCCCGTGAAGTCCTCAATTCGGTAACTTCCATTGAAAATCCTTCGCAGCTTGTTGATTTGGTTGCCTCGCACATCCAGCTTAAGACGGAAGAAAAACAGAAAATATTGGAGAAAATCTCGGTTCTGGAACGTATTAACCTGGTGCTGGAAATCCTGTTCCGGGAGATGGAACTCTTTGCAATGGAAAAGGATATCCATGCTAAAGTAAAGAAAAAGATGAGTTCCACCCAGAGAAATTATTATCTTACCGAAAAAATTCGCGTTATTCAGGATGAGATAGGTCAAGGTGAGGGGGGGGATGATCTTTCAGAGCTGGAACAGGCAATTGGCAAGAAAAAGCTGCCCAAATACGCCTTGGAAAAAATTACTAAAGAATTTAAAAAATTACGACAGATGCCGGCGATGTCGGCGGAAACAACGGTTGTCCGTAATTATATTGACACGGTCCTGGATTTGCCTTGGAAGAAGAAATCCCGTGCCAAAATAGATATGAATCGAGCCGAAGGCGTTCTGGACGAAGATCATTATGGCTTGAAAAAACCAAAGGAACGTATCCTGGAATACCTGGCTGTACAAACACAGGTCAAGAAGCTGCGCGGTCCCATCCTCTGCCTAGTCGGCCCTCCCGGAGTAGGTAAAACTTCTGTGTGCAAGTCTATAGCCAGAGCTATGGGCAGAAAATTTGTTCGTCTTTCCTTGGGTGGTGTTCGTGATGAAGCCGAGGTTCGTGGTCACAGACGAACGTATATTGGTGCAATGCCAGGAAAAATCATTCTTTCCATGCAGAAAGCCGGTGTCATCAACCCGGTTTTTTGTCTGGATGAAGTAGATAAGATGAGCGTTGATTTTCGCGGAGATCCTTCAGCAGCACTGCTCGAGGTCCTCGACCCTGAACAGAATTACAGTTTTAACGACCACTATTTGGATCTTGATTACGACCTCTCTGAGGTGTTTTTTATTACCACTGCCAACAACCTGCACGGTATTCCTCTTCCTCTCCAGGACAGGATGGAGATCATTCAGCTCAATGGGTATACAGAAGAAGAAAAACTGCACATTGCAGAGGATTTCCTCCTGCCTAAGCAACTGCAAGCCAATGGTTTTAAAGAGGGAGAGATTCAACTCAATGAAGCAAGTTTTCTAGAGGTTATTCGCCGGTACACCCGAGAGGCTGGTGTGCGTAATCTTGAGCGTACTCTTGCGGCGATATGCAGGAAAATTGCCCGTGAGCGATTAAAGGAAAAAGCACCCGATAAGCGATATCAGTTGACAGGAGAAGATGTCGGCGTCTATCTCGGGGTGGCAAAGTATCGCTATGGCTTGGCAGAAAAAAAGAACGAAATCGGCCTGGCAACCGGGATGGCTTGGACTGAGGTCGGTGGTGAGTTGTTGCAGATTGAATCGACCATTATGCCTGGGACCGGTAAGTTGACCATCACTGGTAAGCTCGGTGATGTTATGCAGGAGTCTGCACAAGCGGCATTGACCTATGTTCGTTCAAGGGCTGTACGGCTGGGGTTACGCTCTGATTTTTATCAGAAAATAGATGTGCACGTCCATGTTCCTGAGGGCGCTATCCCCAAAGACGGCCCCTCTGCCGGAATTACCATAGCCACATCGATTGTCTCAGCTATCCTGCAAATACCGGTGGACAGAAACCTTGCCATGACTGGAGAAATTACCCTGCGGGGAAGAGTCCTTCCCATTGGCGGCTTGACGGAGAAGCTGCTAGCGGCAAAACGGGGGAAGATTCTTCGCGTATTGATACCCAAGGAGAATGAAAGGAACCTGGAAGATGTTCCTGAGCAAATCCGCTCCAGCCTCGATATACAGCTGGTTGATGATGCCGATCAGGTGCTAGAGGAAGCCTTGATCTGTAAGCAGGAAGAAAAAAGTCTATTTAAGGACGTACCATTTGATTCCATATATGGGAATTTTTCGTTGGTCGAACATAACACTCCAGCGCAGTAACCCAATTGCAACCTGAAGCATGTATTTGTATACCGGTGGATTGATACGAATTCTTTTTAATCTGACCTGATCAGGCTGAATTTTCTTGACGGACAGGTCGGTACCTGCTAAATAGTCGTTCACCGTTTGGAGGGGCGAATAGCTCAGCTGGGAGAGCATCGGCCTTACAAGCCGAGGGTCACAGGTTCGAGCCCTGTTTCGCCCACCAAAATACTACTGGGGTCCCAGGTACACTTTCTCTTCAGTTCAGGGAAGAGGTGAGGAGATAAAAACAGGACTACCCCGGACCTCACGGTGGTCACCTCCATCTGTTTTGGTCTCTTTTTTCAAATGAGACAAAATGATTATAAGAAATCCACACGCCTGGTTTCCTCCAATACCGTGGACGAAATTGCCCGCACGTTACTTGTCTTAATGTATTGTTTTTGTGTAATGTTTTCATCTCTTTCAAAATTTTTACAAACAATTTGAGCTAAACCGACATTGTTTCAGGTTTTACCGCTTGACGGACAGCGTGGTACCTGCTAAATACTCGAACATACTTTGGAGGGGCGAATAGCTCAGCTGGGAGAGCATCGGCCTTACAAGCCGAGGGTCACAGGTTCGAGCCCTGTTTCGCCCACCAAAATACTACTGGGGTCCGATTACCCGTTTTTATTTCATTGCCTTTGTACCTCTTGGGGTAACAATAGGCCTCTATAGAAACTGCGCCCTGAAAATCGGCCACCCTTGTTGCAGGTATTGCTCTCTCTTTTCACAGACGACCTCCTGTTCCATAACAAATCGTGGAGGTATATTGTTCTGGGGTCGCCTGGCGTAGGCTATGGTGTAGGCATTGGCCCTCTAGATAAGGGGTGTCAGGGTGTTTGCTGAGCATCAACAGGAGTTCGAACAAACAAGAAGGACAGGGGGATTAGAAAGAGGACGAACATGAGGGCGAGCCATGCAAAGGTTATTTGCAGTCCGATCCGGTCAGCCATGGCCCCTATAAGTGGGCCAGTGAGAATAAAACCAAGCCTGAATGACAGGCTGTGCAGAGAGAGAATGCTAGCTCTATTGGCACGGGTTCCCGCAGTTTGCAATCTGCTCCTCATGAATGGACCTTGGATGCCTCGCATGACTGTCAGCAGATAGTACCAGAGAAAGCACCAGATTCCGCCGCCAAATGCCAACCCCAGATACCCGGTTGTAATGAGAAATACAAAAAACAGACAACTGCCAGCTGGTTGTAACCAGGTCGTGATGCGTTGACTGAGTATGGAACCGACTGCCACAGAAAGATTGGCACCGGCCCAAACCGGTCCAAACCACTCCAACGGAACTTTGTTGGCCTGCATCCAGGGCTGGATAAGCCACACCATGTAAAAGGAGGCCAATCCCAGTATAGTGCCCAGCAAAATGGTCCATCGTATGATTCGACTTTCCAGAAAGGCGTGCCGACAGGTGTACAGCGCCTCCTTTATGTGGGAATGTTTTGTCATCTTCGTTGCCCCAGGAGGTTCCACAAAACCAAGGCAGAGTAGGAAACCGGCTATCCAGACACCTGTTTGGCAGAAAAAAGGCAGCAAGGGCCAGTAGGCGTACATCACCCCCGCAAGGAGTGCTCCAACAGCCTCACCAGTTTGCGCACAGCTCACCATACGACCGTCATAGGAGGCGTATTTTTCCTCGCACCCCTGATGACGCAGGGTTTCAAACAGCAGAGCATGATCTGAACCACTGATAAAAGCCCAGGCTGCTCCCAGTATGACTTCAGCAATCAGAACACCCAAAAATGATTCTGCCAGAGTATAGAGAATCCAACCAACCACGGACATGGCCGATGCCAGGATGAGAGCGCGACGGTATCCCATCCTGTCACTAAGGTATCCCGAGGGATACTCGAATAGTACACAGGTGGCGGAAAAATACGCCTGTAATACAAGAATATCACTCAGGCTGAGGCCAATTTGATCTTTCCAGAACAAGGTTATAACGGCCATGGGAAAAAGCATCATCTTGATGGCCGAAAAAATATAGAGCCTTAAAATATTAGGATGTATCACTGTACAAAAACCTGTAGAATGGGATAACTAACAGTAAAAGCTATGCATACAAGGAGTCCCTGCTGAAAGCAATGGTAACCGTTGACCACCAAAAGGAAACCAGACATGCAAACTATGACCAGGAAGGTGTCGCATGCCAGTATCAACTAATCGTACCCTGACCGCAGCCATACTTGTTACTCTATCGGTTACCATGCTCGCATGTTCAGATACAACCAAGGAGGAGAAAGGGACAAGTATAAGCGAGAGTCAGCAACAGGTGGACCGAGCCATTACTGGGGCCATCAAGGCTCCTATACAGCAGGCCTCCGAAGCCCGAAAGGTGCTTGAAGAAAGGAGCAGGGCTGCCTTGGAAGGATGTTGATGAAGGCAGGGTGGTAGTTGGCATTAGGCATTCCTATTTTTATTTTTTTTCCCTATAAAAAAGGTTGACGTTTCCTTATAACGTGGTACCTTGTTCTACACTATTTGATTGGTGCTCCTAGATACCTCCAGCAACCCCTTGCTCTTTCCAGTTCAGCAAGGGGTTTCCTTTTTATCGCGCATTGATAAGCCCTTCTTCCTTAAAATATACCTCCTTGGGCGCCTTGTCTTTTCTGTTGTCGTCTTTTCCTGGCAGAAATATAGTTTTGAGAATAGATAACAGGGGCCGGAAAAAATGTCTTCCTGCATTTTGAACAGTCAGAAATGATTGCCCATTTTGTCTTATTTTAAGAAAAATTTACAAAAACAGGTGGATGTGACATTGACCAAATAGAAACGAAAGGTCAGCTCAGGCGGTACCATCTTCGGCTGTATTGTGGCAACACATATTCCCACGTATCATGAGTTGCCAAAAAATCCCGGATCAGGCACCGCCTGAACAGGCGAGACGTTTGTACAAGAGAAGGGGAAATGGGGGACGGTTTATTTCTGTTTTTGGGGCGTATGAGACAGCTATTTTTGCTTGGACACAGATAATGACATTCACCAAAGAGATATGGCCCAAGTGACCACGGATGCGTTGCGGCTGGTTATCGGGAATGTCTTTGCCAAAGGTGAGTCTTTCCCGGGTTTCCAGGAAGTGGTGACCTTTATGGTGCATGAATTGGTTCACCGATGGCCGTCTTATTGGGAACAACACCGTGCAGATTTAAAAGAGGCTTTCTGCATCCATGTTACAGCCCTGCACCTAATCATGGAACTTTCCTGACTCAGCCCTTAACGGTAGCCTGTTGTAGCGGTAAACAACTAAATACCAGAGAAGAGTAATGAATGTATAACCTGTTCCAGGGTGCCTTGCCTGCCTGTTAAGTTAGGCTGGCAAGATTGTCCATGCTCCTGATGGGCGAATCGTGGCCCTTAGCCAGGATGCCGAAAGCTCTCATCGCAAGAAGGGTAAGGAGGCAAAAAAAGACTTGTAGGAACTTTTTTACCAGCCCGTCTTTTTGTAGAATAATCTTGCAAAAATAACTGCTGTCACCAGTACGAGTTGTCCAGTTTTCCTAAAAAAATTTTTGTCGCAAGAAAGATGGTTCTGGGTGTATCTCCTGCCTTGATGCGTAATACCCCTTCCCGAATAATTATTTTTTTTAATAATTCAGGACGTTCCGTTTCATTGTAATAGATGTCGGTGTCCAGAATTTCCTGTAAGCTCTCCTGTTCCAGGCCGTCGATGAGCAAGGCTATACCCAGGGCCATGAAAGGCTCTTGAATTTTTACCAACTCCGCTTCGAGAGCCAGAAGACCTCGCTTAAAGGCAATGGTGCCAAGTTCCATAAGCTGTTTCACAATGGGAACGAGCGTTTCCTGTTCTTCTTTGCTGCAGGCAGCTTTGGATGCCAAAGTTAGATCTTTGATCATGGTTCTCCTACATTGGGGCTGGTATGGTGGCTTCGGTTTTTATCATGCACAAGTGCTTTTTGCTTTAGGATGATGCCGTCCGGTATGCATCTGAAGCGGTCAATTTCAAGGGTATGGATTTTTTCTCCCAAGTTATTATAGCCGTCACCTGTTGGAAAAGTCCACCTCAAGTACCCTAAAAATGGCCATCTTGAACCGTCTCCTGCTCCCTCGAAGGATCTTGGTTCTCGCCCGGATTTCTCATGAATATTTTTTTATTTGAAAAAATATATAAAAACAAATGGATGAACCATCCTGGATAGCCCAAGGGCGCGTTCCCTGTCATTGCGTTTTTTGGATATGATCTCAGACAACGCTCATTTTGCTCCTTCTAACAGCTGGCGAAGGAGCCCGGCTGTGGTTCTGAGTTGACGTAAAACAGGACTCCTGATTCATTGTATGCCAGCCATCAGGGTATATATCTCCTGTAGGGCCTCACTGCTGGAGCGCTGGAGGAAAAATCCCCTGCCGCTACGTAAGGCCATATTGGAAAAGACATTTTCCTCAATATTTATGTCCACAATCACACCGCCTGCATTGAAAACCTGGTCAGCGACCTGGTTGGGCAAATTGGTTGCGCCTGAAGTGCCAACTATGATGAGCAGGTCGGTTTTCTGGGCTGCCCGGATAGCACTGTAAAAGTGATAGTGGTGTTCGTTGTAGCTTTCATCAAAGAGGAGAACATGCGGCCGACTGCGTGCACCGCATAGGGGGCATTTGAGATAATGGCGATCTGTTTCTGTAAAAGGATCGTCTTTGGTTTTACCTGGTACCTCTTTCGGTATGGGAAAGACGTCCGTGGTGCATTCCAGGGCGCAGCGCATGGAGGCTACATGACCATGGATCTGCATGGTTTTTTCAGGTGAGCTGCCTGCACGTAGATGCAGACCGTCAATATTTTGGGTTATAAGGGTAAAACGACTCTTGAGTAGTTCCTCCATGTCGACCAAGGCGTAATGCCCATCGTTTGGGACAGCGTTAGCACATACTCCAAGCCTGTATAAGTACCATCGCCATACCTCTTCGGGGTATTGGGAGAACATCTTGAATGTGGCCATCTCCTGCGGGTGATATTCCCTGGAACCGAAGGTCCAGTAGCCTTCAGGACCTCGAAAGGTGGGAATGCCGCTTTCAGCCGATATACCGGCACCGGTCATGATTGTAACTTTCTTGCTAGGATGCTGCCCATATTCTTGCAGGATTGAAATCAATTTTTGGTTCATACTCAAACCCCTCATTCAATGGATGGTGGGATGCCGCTCGATCTCCGTCATCTTCTCTGAAGACCTGGAATATATCCTCCATTTGGATAAAAAAATGCAACAAAAAAGAAAATACGTGCCTTTACAGCAATCTGCCGTAAACGTCCTAAGACGCAGATCCGAGAAAAAAATTCTGGTCCCGGAGGACGGCTTTTCTGAAGAATTGCTGAAAGAACGAGAGTCGAGAGTTTAACGACTTCGTTGGTTTTATTCTGCTGGAACGTTCGTGTTCTCCATAATCAAAATTTCTCATGAACAATTTGTCTCATGTGAGAAGAAAGAGACCAAACAGATGAATGTACTCTTGGTACGTAGGATTAGGTTTCGATAAAATGTTCACCTGAGCTGGTGAAAAACCCGGGTTAATTGGTTCTTGAAGCATTCTTTTCATCAACCTTCTGTAATCCCTGCATAAGTAATTTCATAAAATAGCCAATTTCAGGAATATCCAAATCCTCGGGTGGTAATCCCGGAGTGAATTTAAATCGACCGCTTTTTTCCCGCAACACTTCGTAGAAGGCTGTTTCTCCCTTGATTCCGCCATAGGCTGCCTTAATAAGAGCTCCTTGCTTCATGGAAAATCTGGCTGTCCCCTTCGGCAGTTGGGTTATGGTCAGTATGCCGGTTTTATTGTTCACGTTGAGGGTCTGGAAAAGGGCTTCGGGAGGAATTTCATCCAGTTTGCCGATCATTCCGGAAGCATAATCATCGCTTCTGACCCTGTTGGAATCAGTCAGGCGTTTGGCGAGCAACCTGGCAAAGTATAACTGCAGGCTCGGCTGTTTTTTCAGGAGTCTCTTGAAGTGCTTATGATCAATGAACAATAGCTTTGTCTGTTTGCTTGCCTGTACAGTTGCACCAACGTTTTCTTCGCAAATCAGGCTCATCTCGCCGAAAACTTCTCCACGGCCCAGGGTGGTGATGGAAATACCCGCATCGTTGAGTATTTCAACTTGACCTTCCACAATAATATAGAAACAACCACCAGGTGTACCCTTTCGCAGGATAATAGTATTTTGGGGAAACGTTTTCAGCTTGCAATAGGGTATTATTTCTGTGAAATCCCGCTTGTTGATATTCTTAAAAAAAGAGAAGTTGTTCAGCAGGTGCAGAATGGAACCAATCTGGTTGCTGATGGATTCGTTTTCGGCAGCCGCCTCACGAGAGAGGTGGTGTTCCAGTTTGATTTTTCCCTTGCAGCCGCTGCATGAAAGCAGGCAGTCTGGAATTTTGTCCGCCCGTTCATACTGAATAATGACTCTGTTGAGATCGCTGTAGAGAATTTTACAGTTTTTTCTGCCTGGCGGGACGTGTACCACCGTTGTACAGATGGATGAATTTTCTTGTTCACTGTGCATGGTGATGGATATGCCGGAAAGCTGAAAAACATCACCCCATTGATACAACGGACAGCCTGATACTTCTGATATGTGAAATTCTATTTTGGGAAAACTCATTGCTGTTGCCTCGGAGGTGTATGGTCCCCTTTTCCGTTTGCCAAGGCTTCAGTCCGCCACGGATTCGAAGGGAAGAAAAAAGAGATACCCTGAATGTGTTCAGCAGCGGATACTGCTTCAGTTTGTCGTCACCATAAATGATAATGAATTAAATGGATCATTGGTTTATTATGCAGCAAATCAGTATATGATACAAGAACAGGGTGGCAAAAAGACACCCTGTTTTGATAGCTCTCATCTGGATTTCTCAAGAGCATTGTGCCTCATTTGAAAAAAACGAAACAAAAAGAGATGGGTGTGCTGGCTGCGGGCTCAAATTTTGTCAAACTGTGCACCAACGCTTGGGCCAAGCGGTACCCTCTCCGGCAGTGTTTTGGTAACACCTCGACCCAAGTAGAATGAGGTCTAAAAAGTCCCCTACCTGCCACCACCTGAGCTGATGAGAAATCCAGGCTCATTCATTTATAACAAGTACGATTGAACAAATGCGAACATGTGTCACCCCGGAGGGACAATTCAGAGTTGCCGTCCACGCTCCTAGCTATAAGGTCGCAAACCTTCGCCGGGAATCCCACGTGCAGGAACTTGGCAGAGATGAGAACGGACATGTGATTAGAAATAGCAGTAATTTTCCTGATCATGATATTAATGTCCAAGAGGGGAAAACTATCTATGAGGTGGCCAATGCCTTCCCCTTCCGCGGTGCCACATTTATAGATTCTGGCTGGGCAGGGAGGGCGGCTGAGAATCACGCCCAGATATGTATTCCCAGAAACAAGGAGTATTCTACCAGCAAAACGTTGGCCAAACACCTTTCCGAGGAACAGGTTCGTGAGATCCTTGTCGCCTTGCCCTTAAGTATCCGGTATTCCATTGCCGCTACGTCAACCGATGCTTCTGAGCTGGTTCTTTTAGCAGATACCTGTTGCCGGTTTGTCCGGGATACAGCAGGCCGACCTGTTGGCCTTAAATATGAAAAGCATTGTTCTGGCCTCAGACCTGTGATTACCGATTTTGAACTGTTTGAAACTATAGCCAATAATCCTGCACTTCCTGATACCTATAAAGTGGTGATGGTGCTGCGCCCGGGGGTGCAGGGCAGCAGCGAAATCGTCGGGGATTACCGGTCTTCCCAGACCCATGTGTATGAATACCTTCGTTCCAATTCCTATATCCCTTGGGGACATTACGCGGCAAATTTTGCCCAGGATTGTATTCGTTATGCCATAGAACAGGTGAGTCGTGAAGATATGCGCGGCCTGCGACACCTCTATTACCAGCGGGTTTATGTCCAGATGGCTGCGAATCTGGGGATCAGGCTCTCCCAATTGAGGGACAAACAATACAATGCCCCAGAGCTGGAGGCATTGCGGGAAAAGATACTTGATGCCAGAAGGAAACAAGATAATATCCCGAATGCCGCAACGCTCTGGGGATGGAATTTTGGTTATGATTTTTCGGGAACAGGGTATAGGCTGCACGCGTCCCATCAGATGATTCATCAGCAGTATGCTTTTGTCCATGACAGTGCGCCTACTCTTACCGGAGGTTCCCTGGTACCGTTCAGCAACGGCGATATGGTGGCAGAGACCATTCAGCAATATCAGGACGAGAACAACTCCGATTTTTTCACCGATTACCTGCGGGCCCTACAAAGTAACAGCAGAATAGACCACCGGAACGGACCGGACTCTCTCATTGTGTGGCAGGATGCCAATGTTCTTTTGTTTGTCCCCAAAGCACAGGTTTCCCAGTGGGAGCTGCAGATCATGGTCACGGCAGACTGGGAAAACCAGCCTGTCGGCAATGTGTTTGAAGCGTCCTACGAGGTCCGGGAAAGCCTGGATACAGCTCTGCTGTACGCCCAAAGGGCGCTGGCAGGTCTAGGGGCAAGAATGGTGACATCTGTTGAATTTTCCAAACGTTTTTTTCTGGATAACGGGCAGCGCCTGGTGTATTCGTTACTGCCGAAGTTGCCCTGGTCCATGGGAGGGTTTAGTGAGTCGCAGTATCGCTTTATTTGCGGTCATTATCCTGAGGACTTTGCAGAAGCATGCCGGAAAAGTCTTGCCAAAGACAGGGGCTGAAGCCCCCAGGTACCTCGTTTACCAACGCCTGGGAGTGGGTTGGTAAATCGTTTTTCCCAGTGCGTGCATGTTGACAATGGGGGCGAACCCTGAGCCCGAATTTCTCATCACCTCAGGCGGGGCCAGGTTCGATGTTTTGAGCAGTGCAGGCGATTCCCCTCTCTGTGCTATCAACCTGTTATCGAAGATGGTACCGCCTGGATTGACCTTTGATGCGTGTTTTTTTAAGCAATTAGGTGCACATCATTTCTTTTCTAACTACCAGTTTTTATTGTATGAACATTTTTTTGCTAAACAGTGGGTACCTCTTTTCGGATGGCTTGCGACAATTTTTCCTTTGTCCGCACCGGGGAGATGAGCAAGGAAGAGAAAAAGGAGCCGTTTATAGCCGAACTTGCACAACAGTATCCAACGAGTACAAAAAGGAAAGAGTATGAGCCGGAAACATTCTGAATTGTTGGCCGTGGAAAATATCATCTGGGATCTTGCAGATCTCTATGCCGGTCCGGATGACCCGCAGTTGTATACAGACAGCACAACCTGTGCAGAACATGCGGAAGAGCTGCAACGCAGGTATGCAGGAACCATAGCTTCTCTGGAGCCTGATGGCTTACATGAGCTTCTCACAGCCCTGGAAGCCAATGATGCCCTCCTTGCTCGGCTATCCACATACTCTTTTCTGTATTTTATCACCCAAACCCAGAATGCAGAGGCATCCTTTCTGTTGCAGAAGATAGAGGATCTTGCTGCTGAGGTTGGCCGGAAAACCGTTTTCTTTCGCCTGGAATGGAATCGTCTGGAGCTTTCAGCGGCTGAAGAAAAACTGCAGGCTCCGGAGCTTGAGCCATACTGCTATTATTTGAAGGCATTACGTCGTTTTGCCCCCTATCAACTCTCCAGGCTTGAAGAAGAACTCCTCCACGAATATGGTCCGGTGGGCAGGAATGCCTGGGTTTTGCTCTTTGACAAAATTTTGGCCAACCTGCGTTTTGGTAAAAAGAAGCGACCAGAGGAAGAGATCCTCAGTGCACTGCATAGCCGTGATCGGGAGGTACGCAAAAGCGCTGCAGCGGATTTGACGCGCGGCTTGCAGGACAACCTGCATATTCTGACCCATATTTTTAATACGCTGGCTGCCGAAAAAATGATAACTGACCGGGTGAGGAGGTATCCTTCCTGGTGCAGCCGGATGGATCTTGATAACGGTCTGCAGGAGGAGACTGTAGAAACTCTGGTTGAGGTGGTTGTCGGTCGTTATGATCTGGTGCAGAAATACTATCTGATTAAAAAAGAGATACTGGGGCTTGATACCCTATTTGATTATGATCGGTATGCGCCTATTCCAACCCCGGCGGGGGAGCAGCGCATAGAGTGGCGCCGGTGTCAGGACATAGTGCTGGATGCTTTTTATGCTTTTTCCCCGGAGATGCATGCCATAGCAAAACAGTTTTTTGAAAAGGCCTGGATCCACGCACCGGTCATGGAGGGCAAAAGAGGCGGAGCTTTTGCCCATCCCTGCGTGCCTGAACTGCATCCCTATGTGCTTGTCAATTACACTGGAGGGATACGCGATGTGGCAACCGTCGCTCATGAGTTAGGTCATGGCGTGCATCAATATCTTGCTGCGGCCCAGGGGTTGTATAACAGTGACACTCCGTTGGTTTTGGCTGAAACCGCCTCGGTTTTTGCGGAGTTTCTCGTGTTTAAAAGACAACTGCAGACCTTGGACTCTCCAGAAGAAAAAAGAGCCTATATTTGTCAGAAAATTGAATCTCTTTTTGCCACTGTTTTTCGTCAGGTTGCCATGAATCGTTTCGAGCACGGTATGCATACCGGCAGAAGAGAGCAGGGCGAACTGTCCAGTGAAGAGTTTTCACGGATCTGGATGGATACCCAGCAATCCATGTTTGGGCAGTCGGTACAGTTGACCGAGTCGTATCGAATTTGGTGGTCGTATATACCGCACTTTCTCAGTACACCGGGATATGTCTATTCCTATGCCTTTGGTGAACTGCTCGTTTTAGCCCTCTATGCACAGTATGAAAAGCAGGGCGAGGACTTTGTGGCCTTGTACCTGGAGTTGTTGCGTGCCGGCGGCAAAGACAGCCCTTATGCGTTGCTCAAACCCTTTGGAATTGACCTGGATCAGCCAGATTTTTGGTTGGGGGGGATGGCAGTTATTGAACAACTTATTACGGAGGTCACTGGTTGACCTAACCCGCTTTTCTCATCAGCTCTGGTGATGCCCGGTTGGGCAATTTTTGGTATCTCCTTCTACTTGCGTGCATGGATTGGCAAAATACTGCCAAAGATGACACCGGACAAACTTTAGCGTTGGGGAACAGGTTGTAGAGATGTACGTTTGCTCATGGATAGTACAGGCATCTTGTTTATGTCTGATTTTTCTCAAATGGGGCAAAAGGTTCATGAGAAATCCGGGCTAGCCCGCATTTCTCATAAGACTAAAGCAAAAAGGCCATAAATGTTGTAAATTATAGTGTTAACAATACGATAACTCTAACAACAAAAATGGCCTATG
>PDWJ01001621.1_pt1 | contig 38971 bp, 57 predicted proteins | sample 1430881 | NCBI WGS metagenome assembly PDWJ01 (sample SAMN01162460, study PRJNA174530) | Oral metagenome, whole genome shotgun sequencing project. | biome: Marine environment; feature: Marine mammal; material: Swab sample of the gingival sulcus; isolation source: swab sample of gingival sulcus...
CTTAAAGTCGCGTAATACGCGGAAAACCAACGTGAAGAACACCGAATTCAGGCAGACAAATGTCACCCTGAATAGGCAAGTTCACTCTAAACTCTAGTTGATTAATTCCTGGGGAGATAGAAGCAGAACCAAACTGTATGGGAGATTCGCAAAAATGATAGTGAAAGCCGGTTATACGCTTGTAACTGATGAAACCGCGCCGCACTTGTTTTATCTGTATAAGAATCCAAAAAAATAGTAAGTCATATAACAGCCTGTTACCCACAAAAGAGGAAGCCAAATGAATAACGAAACAAACAAATCGATGACCGTGCGGGAGCTTGAAGCACTGCATAAACAAAGAGTCGATGAAGCATTGCTTGAGCGCCAGATATCAGAATTTATCAATAAAGCAAATCCCCAGTTGTCAGACCTTGCCAGCGATTCCTCTGGATATGGTTTGCCCGAGGTGGAGCAATTGCTGAAAGAGACGCGACAGCGTATCGATGAAATACTGTTCTACCAATGGGACCCTATCAATCTCTCTCGCTCAAACTGGCCGCGGTGCGAATACAGCACCTACGCCAGGGTTGTTTTTAGCCTGGTATTAGATGGGTATTGCAGCAATGTCATCGCTCAGTACTTATCATATGTCTCCAGCGAGCTCATTCTTTTACCGACCTCTTGGGAAAATGATCAAGAAGTTGCTGGGTTGATAAGCTCGCTGTTATCAGGTGAATTGTATACTCCGGATCACGACGTGCTCGTGATCTGATCAGCTTTTAGTTTGCTTAACCCGAAAATTCCATTTACTGGTGAAATATTCGGGTTAATGGTTTTTGGCCTTGGTGATGTTATCGTTCTTGTATTCATGCGTCATCAAGGCTGGGGTCACAAAGGTTTATTGCTGACCAGAGCACACTCTAATAATTGAACGACATTGTCTTAAAGTGTCCGATATTGTTGAACCACTACAATGGTTATTGTGCTATCTAGGACGCTGTGATATGTTTTTGCATATATTGTAGAAGCATGGATATAAAAAAGCATATCAAACATGGCTTATATCAACGAGCAGATATTGGAAGCCCTGCGAGAGGCGAGGGCGCGTAAGGGGCTTAGCCAGCGGGAGTTGAGTGCGCGCTCTGGTATGCCGCAGAGCCATATTTCCAAGATTGAAGCGGGTGCTGTTGATCTGCGTATGTCGAGTTTGATTGCTTTGGCCCGTGTGCTGGATTTGGAGCTGTTTTTAGCGCCCAGGAAATCCATGCCAGCCATTAAGTCGATTACGCGCTCTGCTGTGGGCGGGGATGAGTTGGAAGCGGTATCGCCTGCTTATCGTCTTGATGGTGATGAATAGTGTGTCTACGTTAAATGTGTAAATAAAGGTTTTAGAGGTATGGTCGATAGCAATTTTTCTAACGAAGTCAATGAGAGGCGCACTTTCGCTATCATCTCCCACCCCTATATTTTTATTAAAGTCAGCGATTGACAGTCAGTGACAAAAAGCCAGCAAAGACGCTGAAATCTCGTGCATTTTCCGCTCTAACCTATGGCAGCCTAAGCCACCAGATGCCCGCATAGGCCATGCCAAATGTGTACACGTTCGTGTACATAAAATGCCGTTTTATGATAGCCTCTCAAATCGCGCGCATATAGGGGCTTCATGGTGCTGTCTGATTCATGGTTAAAAGCCAATTCTGGAAAGAAAAGAGAAAGGCGGATTGAGAAAACTGATCGCGATGGGCTCAGTGCGCGTGTCACTCCCCGGGGGAAGATTGTCTTCCAGATTCGCTACCGATACAACGGTAAGCTGGCGCGCCTTGATCTTGGCACTTACCCTCTAATGTCATTAAAAGACGCCAGGGGCGAAAGTCGGCGCTTGAGGGGGGAGCTGGAGCAGGGGTACGACCCAAGGGTTGTGAGGCAATTAGAAAAGCAGGCGATTCTTAACGCCGATTCTTTGGAAGACCTTTTTCGCCAGTGGTATGAGTCATATTGTAAGAGGAGCAAGAAAGGCCATCATGAAATTCTTCGTTCGTTTGAGTTGTATGTCTTTCCTGTGATTGGTCGTTTGCCAGCGGAAAGTGTGACTCTTCATGAGTGGTTGGCGCTGTTAGAAGAGCGGGCGCAAATCACCCCTGGTATTGCTGATAGAATTCTAATCAACGCCAGGCAGATGTTGAAGTGGGGCGTCAAGCGTAGGCTGATCTCTTACAGCCCGATTTCTGACATCAGCGCGACCGAAGACCTTTGTATCAAGAAAGGCGTTGGTACACGTTCACTAAGTGCTGAGGAGATCATGATGGTGTGGCTGGCTATGGATCAGTCACGCATGGCTCAGAAGAACAAGCTGTTTTTAAAGCTTTGCTTGTTCTTCGGTTGTCGCAACGGCGAACTTCGAGTCAGTGAGAAAAGTCATTTTGATTTTGATGCTCGTGTGTGGACGGTTCCGGCTGAAAATCACAAAATGGGTAAAACAATCAAGAAACCGTTGCTTCGACCTATTATCCATGAGGCTGAGCCTCTGTTAAAAGAGGCATTCAAATTGAGCGGGGGAGGTAAGTACCTTTTCAATAATGTGGGTTCAGGTGAGCCTATGGGGCGAAGTGTGCCGCTGCCCCTGCCTTACAACATCATGCAGTGGCTGCGTCGTCATAAGGGATATGAAATGAAGCACTGGTCAGTTCACGACTTGCGAAAAACAGCGCGTACAAACTTTTCAGAGCTTACGGAGCCTCATATCGCCGAAATAATGTTGGGGCATAAGCTGCCGGGGCAATGGCAAGTATACGACCACTACGACTACCTGAAAGAGCAGGCGGAGGCTTACTCAAAATGGTGGGCTAGATTGATGGAGCTTGTTAACTAAAATTTATGCCCGTGTGCGTTGCTTTCAAAAACGGCTTGGGAAAATCCCCGCTTCCTGAAGCTTCGGTTTCCCACTGTTCTACGTCATCGATTGCCCAGAGGTTGTGGCTTCCTGAGGCCCTTATTCTGGGTTCTGGAAACGGGTGTTTTTCGCGTTTCATCCATCGAAAAATCGTTCGGCTTGAACAGCGGTAACGACCGCGTAAGTCCTTGGTTGACCAATATCCCTTAATCATAATTTACCTCCGTTGGTAACTTTTTTGGCAGTGTCTTTTCTCTGAGCTTGGTACGTCTCTTTTATTTCTTCTAAATAATCAATAACGGTTTCAGTTAAATCTCTACGTTTCATGCCGTATTCGTTGTAATCCCATTGGTTGGTGTGCCCATGGAACACCCCATATGGAGTAAGGTTTTTGTGTGCTATGGGGTAGGCCATATTTCCGGAAAAGCACTCCCATTCTTTAAAAATAAAACATAAAAACCTACCTTGGTGAGCGCTGCAAGTAGCAAGTGGCTCGATAATGTTGGCCACTTTGTCGCAAAGCCCTTCTCCGCAATATGAGGGTTCAGCGCAGTCAATAAGATGCTGAAGCTCATCTATTACCTCTTGTACGATTTCTTTTTCAGTAAATTCTTTAGTCATTTTTAATATCTTCACAACCTCTGCTGTGTTTAGAACGGAATGTCATCTTCTGGCCCCGGTGTTGGTTGTGGTATCGGGGCAGGGCGGGCGCCAGCTTGGGGCTGCAGGTAGTCATTGTCGCTTTGTTGTCTGCTGTCCAGCATTTGCAGTTCGCGGCCTGCGATTTCGGTGACGTAGCGGTCTGAGCCGTCCCTGGCCTGGTATTTGCGGGTGCGCAAGCTGCCCTCGATGTAAACTTTGCTGCCGCGCTGTAGGTATTGCCCGGCGATTTCCGCCAATCGATTGCGCAGCACCACCTTGTGCCATTCGGTGCGTTCCTGCATCTGGCCGTGTTGGTCTTTCCAGCGCTCGCTTGTTGCTACGCTCAAATTGGCTACGGTGCCGCCATCTGGGAACGCACGCAGTTCCGGGGAGTGTCCCAGGTTTCCGAGGATGATTGCTTTGTTAACGCCTTTGCTCATTGTGTTGCTCCGTTGTTTTGCAGTTGCGGGTTGATTTTTGTTTTCTCTATAGAGTCGTACATCTGTTCTGCTGCACGTATCAGTGCGAGCTGCTCAGCGCTTGGCTCTCGTTTTGTGTGCTGTGGGGTGGTTTTGGGGTGTAGCTCGTTTTTCCAAATGAACGCGATAACCGTAGCTTCAATTTGCCGCTTAAGAGCGCTCTTGTATATCGAAAACTGAAGCTCAATTTGAGTGCGCTGGTACTCTGAGCAATCTACGCCAACGCTGAACCTTCCTCTTGTGTAGTATTCGCATACATCGCATACTGCGCAAATAATGCCTACCAGTAGTTTTCGCTGGGGGTATACTCCGTGCCGGAACCATGTGCGCTTTTTTTGATCATCTGTGATCTCGTCAATAGAGATTTTATGTTTCTCTAATAGCTTTTGAAACATTCTTTCAGCGGTTTCTTTCTCTCCGTCAACGCCCCTTTTTGCAAGCTCGTGTAGCTTTTTTAGTCGGCGTTTTAATTTCTCTTCGTTTTCGTTATGCATTTTCCCCTCCATTGTTTGCGTGCTGTTCACACGCTGTCTTTGCTTCGTCGGCGCTTTGGTATACGCCTAGTGATCGCGGTATCTCGCCGCGTTTATGCGGCGGGAAGGACGAGTATTGTGCCTGCCCGCTCGATAGCGTCTTGGCCACCCGGTAGCCCTTGTCGCTTTCGATATACCATTGGTTGCGTTGCTCCCGGTGCATTAGGTGCTGCCGCTGATGCGTTTTGATAGCACCGCCATGCCTTTGGGTGTTACTCGTACCTGTTCGGTAATGCGCTCCTCGCCATCGCTGGTAATGATGGTGCTCACCTTGTGTTCTAGCACGCCTTGTTCGATGCGTGCGGCGTAGGCAATCCAATGTGTGCCAGGGCGGCGGTAAATCCAGCGGTTACGGCTTAGCCAGTTGAAAAGCTGCTTTGGCTTTACGCTTAGCGCCTTGGCGGCATTGGTGATGCAGAGGCTGCCCTCAGCGGCTGATAATCGCGCCAGGGCATCGGCGGCGGGTTTCAGCTCAATCACCTCAGCTTGCAGGCGCTGGTTCTCCTGCTCTGCCTCAAGCGCCATTTGCAGGGCTTCCAGGCGGGTGGGCGTTCTGCTTGGTTTTGCTGCGGTCTGCTGCTCCAAAAACGCATTGATGACTGCGAGGTGAAGCTGCGGGCTGACCCACATGCCATAAGCCAGAACCAGTTGCTTACAGGCGTAAGTGCCAGCGAGTTTTCCGCCCTTCACTGATTTAATTGCCGTTTTCTGAAAGCACAGATTTGTGCTTTCAGGGTTTGCCGCCTCTATTTCTGCAATTAGGCTTTTTGTTTGATCGGTGCGAATGAAAAGGCTCGGTCTGTGTCTGTTGTTGCCGCCGCTCGCTTTGTGCAGGTCATTCAGGCAATACAGCCCCTCGGTTTGACGGATTTCATGGTTTAGGATGGATAAATTACTCATCGCGGCATTCCTTCATGTCTTTGTATTGCTCGGTGAGTTCGTGCCATAGCAGGGTGACGCTTTGCCCAATGCGGGCGAGCTGGGCGGCGCGTGGGTTGGGGTAGTCGGTATCATCCTCTGCGAGGTGCTCGATGCACTCCAGCAGTGTGGTGAGTTGACCGAACTGGTCGTGAATAGCAGATAGCATGCTGGCGCTTGGCGCGCAGGCGTGATGATTGGTCATGGTAGAGTCCTTGGTTGCGTTGTTGGCCGCCACCAAAGAGGTTCCAATCTCATAAGGGTGGCGGGCTGAACGGGTTGGAACTACCGCAACCAAGGAAACGGCGCGCCCTAAGGCGCCCCGAACAGCCCACCATAAAGAGGTGAGTCGCACATAAAAAAAGCCGCTTGACAGCAAAGCTGGCGACCTGTGCGCCTCGGTTAACGGGGTTCCAATCCCGGCACTGGATTTTGCCAGCGCGGGGTCAGTTGTACGCCCGTTAGCGTTGCTTGTCAAGCTTTGCTGTGGCAAAAGCGCGGCGGGCATGTCAGTCCTTGCGATCTTCACACTGCTCACACTTGCCGCCGTTTAGGTAGCGCACTCGCCTGGCTGCCAGCTCTCGGCTGGGGTGGTCTGATTCCGGGTGCCACTGGTCGCCCACAAAAAATCCCACGGTAAATACGTGGTTGGGTTCGGTTTCGATGTATACGTAGTTCATGGTTTGCTCCCGGGCGGCCCGCAAAAGCCGCCCTTGGTTTGGTGTTAGTTGGTGTTTATTTTGCCGTAGTAGACTCGCGATGTTTTTGCGTGCTCTTTGATGTGCTTGAACAGCGTATCTATCGCATCATCATAGATGCGCTCTGGGCGAATCAGCTCGTACATAAACCGCAAAGCCCCCTCTTTTATGCGATAGCGCAGGCGGGCGTCCATGGCATAGGTTTCCGGGTCTCCCTTAAACACTTTCATCGCGATGGTGATCTTTTCGGGTATTTCCAGTTGCCCATTTGCGCCGGCTGTGGCGTCAATTGTTTCGTTATAGGTGATCTGGGTTTGCCCGTTATCGAGCCGCTTCGCAGAGCGAAACTTGATATTGGTTTTCGCGTTCAGGGTGAGCGCAATTTCCAGCATTTCAGCGCTGGTCGGGGCGACGATTTCAGGTGACATATCCTCGATAAACAGCGCGAAGGCTTCCTGGGTCATCAAAAGACCGTTATCGTTATTCCATTTGGACCATTCCGGTGTTTTGGGTAGGTTGTAGCGAACGATATGTTTACAGTTTTGCGGGGTTTCCGGGTCGCTGTGATAGTCGAGAATGCCTGTAACGGACCCGTGTTCCTGGTTGATAAAAACAGCGCTGTCATCGGTGCTGAATTCATTGAAGTAATCGAGGAATGCGCGGGGTGTTGTCAGGTTGACGGCTTGCTCAATGCGTCTTGGTCTTTCGCGCATTTGCTCAAGCAGCTTTACTTGTGAATTTTCTCTGACAATAAGCGCGGGTGTTCCGTCGATGTCCAGCAGTTGGTTTTGCTTTAGCCCGGCATCGTAAATGGCGCAGAAGTCGTCTCTGCTAAAATTGGTGTTGCTCATCACTGTTCTCCTACTTTTTTCAGTTCGCTGGTGTCGTCATCGACAGATTTAAGTGTTAATTCCTGCTGTCGCGGGTCTGTTCTGGTCAGATTGTTGTCTGGTGTGCCAAACATAATGGTTTGCCCACGTGGGTGTTCGGGTGTTTTCACTGTGAGCTGGTCTTCAAGAAAATACTGGCCGGTGTCGCCGCGGTCAGGCTTGATTTTCAGCTTTAAGGTAATTTCGCCCATTTTGCCCGTTTCCCGGCAGGCGTTTACCAGGTCGCCCAGCGCTTCGCTGGCTTCCAGTAGTGTTCTGCCTGCGCGTAAATCGCGCAGTACGCGGGCGTATAAGTCATTGTGTAACATGGTCTTTCTCCTTGGGTTTTTTCAGGTGGGGTTTGAATTAATGCTTAGTATGCCTTTGCAGGTCAGTGACAGATTTTTTGAGGTATTGCGCTAAATAGCAGGGCCACAAAAACCAAGCTAAGACAAAAAATAAAGTATTAAGAAAACAAAACATGGCTTTCTCACTGAATGAGTCTAGCTCTAGTTCTCCCTGTTCAAAAAAGCCAGCAAGCGTTACTGTGAACGTATATCCCGCTAACCAAAATAAAAACTCAATGCTCATGGCTATTTTCCTATCAGGATTTCAATGGCAATACCTATGCCCAGCGCGATCATTGCGCCGGTGAGTATCAGCATGGCGCCGCTTAGGGCTCGGTCGTCGATGTTGTTTTTACGGCGGTCTTTGCCGGTGCGGCGATCTTCGCCGCGCTGGGTGAGTGATTGCTTCATCGTTGTGACTCCTTTGCGGTTGCGGTACATTGTTTGTGGGTAAGCGCTTCCTGAACGCAGATGTCGCGCAGTGATTTTTTCAGCCCTGCAAGCGTTTTGTTTTCAATGATGTAGTCGGGGCAGATTCGGTCTATGAGCTGCTCGCTTACGTGAGGGTTTTTTTGCGCTGCGTTCTGGTTGTTGCGCTGGATTTTGACGATAACGCCGCCCAGGTTTTCGATCATTGCCGCCTCGTTTGGAAAGCGCACATCGCTGATGACAACGCGAAGCGGGGTTTTGTAAGATTCGCTGTCTTCCAGTTGCACCAGTGTCAAGTATTCGATTTCTTTATACAGCAGGCTTGCCCAGAGGTTTTCGTCAATCATGTTGCGTCCCCAATCGGTGCCTAAGGTCTGCATCAATTTGCGAGGGGTTATGACGTTGCCGCCAGCGGGTAGCAGGTCGTCGCCAATGGGGTCATCTTTTACTTCTGGTGCGAACAGTTGATCTGGATGGCCCACACCTAGCATGGATGCAATTGCGTATTTGATGGGCTCGGCGAAGCTAAGCTCTGTGTAGCCGAAATCCTGGCACAGTATTTTCGCTGCCGTGCTTTTGCCGCTTCCTGCTCTGCCGCAAAGCCCGATGATGATGCTGTTGTCTGCGATGGTGTTGGGGTTCATGCTGCGAGTTCCTCTTCTGTTATTTCTTTGATCTTTGTCAGTGCTGAAGTCAGCATCACTTTTGCGGCTTTGAGACGATCATCTGTGAGGTTCATCATTGCCAATGATGCGATGAGTTGAATAGATGCTACCCGCTCTATTTGCGGGTCTTCACTGTAGGCTGCAACTAATTGTTTTGCTTTGTGAGTCTCATCGAAACATTTTATTGCCTGAGCGTTTAGGGTTTTCATTGCTTCGCTGTGGTTCATGCTGCGCGCTCCTTTTTTGTCATTCTTTTGGCTTTTATCGTTGCCAGTTCCAGCAGTGTGGCTGCGTCTTCGGGCTCACCCTCTGTGAGGCGTATCATTGCCACGGCGGTGAGGCGTTGAACGGATGCCGCCCGCTTTGCGTATGGGTCTTCAATAACGCTAATTGACTGTTTTGCTTTGTGAAGCTCGGTGAGATTGGCTTCTGCCAGCGTCTTTAGGGTTTTTACTGCTTTGCTGTGGTTCATCATGCTGCGCACTCCTTTTTAAGGACGCTTTCGATAAGTGCTTGCTCTGAGCGTAGCAGTGAGCATGCGGCCTCAAGGTTTCCCTCGGCGATATACTTCATTATCAGAGCCATGCTGATTTGAGTGTCTGCCATCGACTTGACTCGCAGATCTTCTGTAACTCTGATTTCGATTGCCTCTGATATTGCATAAAATCGCAGGAAGTTGTTTTCTGTCAGTATCTTTAAGGCTTCTACGGCTTTGCTGGGGCTCATGTCTGCTTACCTCGTTTCGTGTTGACGGGTGATGGCCTGCTGGCGGCGCTTTGCGGGCAGGACGGCGATGTTGTCGGTTTCGCGATGGCCGGTGATAACGTGGATGCCGTCATCGCAGGTGCGCAGCTTGAGAACCTCCAGGTTCATGGCTTTCAGGCCGCGATTCAGGACTTCCAGTGGTGTGTCGTTGGGTAGTGTTAGTTGCATGTTGGGTTCCTTGTTAGCTGTGGTTTTGCTTTGAGTTGATTGGTACATTAGCTCAGGTTAATATCTAGGTCAACAAAAAATTGCCTTAAGGTAATATTTGTTTTGATTTTTGTAGTTGCTATGTATGCGAGCTTGTCTTTATTGCTTGCTGTAATTACGCTGTGGTGTGTGTTAGCGAAAACAAATAAGAGGATTAAACAGTGCGAAGCGCTTATGGGGTTTTGGGTTTGTTCGGCGAGTTATGCGTCGCGCGGCTGGCAGTGCTTTTGCTGGTGCTGTGGTCTGGTATGGCAGGGGCGCAGATTTACAAGTGTGAGGATGATCGCGGCAGGCCGCAGTTTTCTGACAGGCCTTGTGCGACGGATGCGCAAACGGTCACGGTTGAAAATACAAGCTCAGGTATCAATATGGGCTCACAGGGCAACTATAGTGGGGTGTACAAAGCCACGGCTGATCGTGAGCTGCGCCGTAAGATCAAGGCTAAAAAGGCCGAGATAGATTCGCTTGAGGCGGCAAAGGCTCGCGCTTTGGCGATTATTAGGGGTGAGCAAAGGTATTCTGCCAATAATCTGGCAGGGGCTACCCGTGATGAAAGCCTGGCAACAGAGATGGACGCAGTGGTCAAAGATTACAATGCCCGTATCGAGCTGAGGGCGCGGGAGCTGTCAGAGCTTAGGGGTTTGCTATCCAGGTAAGAGCTGCACCAGGGTGTTTGTGTTTATTTGTTATGCAGAGCCTGGTTTTCCACCAGGCTATTAAGTAGGGTTTGTGCCAGCTTGAGCTGCAGGGCGCTTGGTAGTCTTTCCGCCAGCGCCACTGCTGCGTGGAGGTCTACGTCAGGAGTCGTTGATGCTTGTGGTTGTCCGTAAGCAGGTTTTTGCTTGATGAGCTGCATTGCGCCATCTGCATGGCTTTCGATGAAGCTGTCCGCCGCATCGTAGTATTTTTTTGGCAGTCCATTTCGTCGCAACCAGTTGGTGTAATACTGGGGGAGCGGTGCTCCTAGAGTTTTTGCAATGTGGGCTTTTGTGTAGTTGTTTGTGATGCGAATTTGTTCCAGTGCTTTTAGTCGCTTGTCTGCTGCTCTTCTCATGGTTTGTTCCTTGCTCACATGAATCGCGCATTCCAGGCCAGGAGTACGCGGCCGTGTATTTTGAAGTCGCCGCTGTTGTCTGGGGTGATGTCGTAATGGTGGTCTCGATATTTTTCGTTGTCTGAGATAACGCGCAGAGTCTTGCCGGGGCGTCGCATGATGCGTTTAATGAATAGCTCGCCGTCACGCGAAAGTACGTATACGGCATCCATGTGGACTTCGTTTACACCTGTATCGACAATCAATAGGTCGCCATCCGCAAAGGTTGGGGTCATTGAGTCGCCAGCGGCAGTGATAATAGCTAGGTTTGCTGGGCTGGTAAAGCTTGATTTTCGGGCTAGGTAGGTTTTGTTTACGCGTACTATCTCTGCAACTGTTTCGGTATCCGGTTGTGTTATGCCGATCCCCATTGCGGCTGCAACATCGTATCTTGGTATTGTTATAAATGTATCGGTTTCGCGTGCTGACGGTGAGTGCTTAGGTGGGAATCCTGTTAAAAGCCAGTGCGAGTTTATCCCGTAATGGGAGCATATCTTGTCGATGTGGAAGGCGCTTGGTTCCTTCACATCGCCGTCACACCATTTCTTTGCTGTTGGCCCAGAGAAGCCTGCTATTTTTGTAAGTCGTCCGGGTTTGTTGCCGTTCTCATTCATTACTTGAACTAAGCGTTCGTGCCATGCCGTCATATATATTTGGTCCTTGGTTATCCCTTGTTAGCTTAGGTTAACTTAAAAAACATTACTTTTTCTTTGAAAAAAACATTAGCCAGGGGTAATATTGCCTCATTATGTGAGTTCAAAGGGGGATGCATGACTGAGTTAAAAGATCGCTGTGATGATGTGGATTTTGGGTCCGCGCTTATTGATAGGTTGGGGGGTACTCGCAGGGTTGCGGCGATGTTTGGGGTGTCTCCACCCTCTGTTTCGCGTTGGCGCATTAATGGTGTGCCTAAAAGCAGGCGTCATTCACTTGCTTTAATGCGTCCTGATGTAGTTCCCGATGATTGGTTTCCGCCTGGCTGGGTAAAAGACGGAGTTTCTCCGTGCGAGAAGGAGAGTGTATGAGCGTTGTAGCGATACAGTGGGGATGCGCTCAATGGTGGTCGTTATGAGGTTCGCTGTTGTTCCCGAGCTTGCGATTCGAGACCCTGAGCTGACGCCTAGTGAGTTTAGGGTTCTGGTCGCGATTTATTGTTTTGCCGAAAAGCGCAGCGGTGTGGCATGGCCGAGTAGGGTGGTGCTTGCTGAGTTTTTGGGTATTAAAAATGTTTCCGAGGTGTCAAAGATTACCGCTCGGTTGGAGAAAAAAGGCTGGTTGAAAAAGAATAAAAAAACTGCTGCTCGCGGTACGAAAAAGTATCAAATTGTTTTTCCTGATCGTCTTAATGAGTTGTTTTTAGTGCCGCCCCAGGGTGGGCAAACTGCACACCTTGGCAATTCCCAAGGTGGGCAAACTGCACACCCTGACAATTCCCAAGGTGGGCAAACTGCACACCCTCAAGGTGGGCAAACTGCACACCCTGACAATTCCCAAGGTGGGCTGCACACCCTCAAGGTGGGCAAACTGCACACCTTGCATATGAACAAACCAATGAACAAACCATATTAAAATCTTCTCTTTCTAGTTCGCCTCAGCCCGACGCAAAAAAAATCACCGAGGTCAATCAGGTGTGCACCGGTGAGCTTGATTGCCCCGGTGAATCAAAATCACCACCGCTGAATTCTTCGCAGGCGGTTTGCAAAAAATCCAATTCTGAAAATCCGCGTTACCGAGCGGTGGCAAAAGCCATGTGGGAAAAAATCCAGCCGATCACCGGGCAGGCCCGTTCCCCCGATTTTGAGCGCTGGGCTCGGGATGTGCGCCTGCTTGTCGAGCGGGATGGTCGAACGCTGGAGGATGTTTGGCGAGTTTTCGAGTTTGCCAACCGCGATCAGTTCTGGCGGGCCAATATTCTCAGCCCGGCGAAGCTGCGCAAACAGTTTCCAGCCCTGTACGCCCGGATGGGCTGCGGTGCGGTGGATGGCCGGGGTCGCAGCGCTGTGGGTATGCGATCAGTTCCGCTTGAGGTGGACCTGACTGATCGCAGTTGGGCTGAAGGTCTTTAGCGCGATGCCTGGGGTTGGTGTTTGTGGTTATTGGCTGTCAGGCCGCGAGAATCGCGCCGTGTTTGATTTTATTGTGTTTTGGTATAGCGAGGGTGCATAAGTGAATAAAATCGCTCACAGAGCCGTACAAGACGCCTCAGAGGGTGTTAGAAAATCAGCAAAGCGCCGCCGTGTTGGTGAAAAAATAACCACGCCGCCGCCTAAAAACTGCGCCTGTGGAGCGCCTGCAAGCCTGGTGTTGCTGCGCGTTTTTCACCTTGGTTCTCGGCGTATTTGCATTGGTGCCTGTAGTCAGTTTACCGAGCGGCGCAGGCGTTCGCTGGTGCTGCGTTACGGGTATTTGTTTCGCGGCTGGCGAGCCTGGTGCGCGGATTGTCACCGCAAGGTGGTTGCCAGTGGTGGAAGTGTTTTGGAGGATAAGTAACCGTGGATTTGTATATTGATTCGTGCTGCAAGGATTGGGCTGACTGTGTGCTTGGTGGTCTGCCCGGTGCGGTGCTGCGCTGTACGCTGGATGATACGGTGATTTCTGGCTCTGATGCGGATTGGCCTGCGGTAGTTATTGCGACTGATCGGGCGGTTGCGGGCTTGTCGGAACCCTGGAAGCGAGTGATTAAGTTGCAGTATTTATCGCGCTGTCTCACCAAGTATCAGCGCGCTGGCAGGCTGGATGTTTCGGTGCGCAAGTATTATGCAATGCTGGGTGAAGCGCACGCCGCAATTGCGCGTGAGCTGGCGGCGGGTGAGCTGCTTGGCAGCGGGGTGGCTTGAGTTTATTTGTTGCGTGTGGGGTAGGCTTTGTGCTTATCTGGCTTTGCGGGTTTTTTGTCGCTTGGTTTTGGATTTTGTTTTGGCTTGTTTTTCTTGTCTGTCATAGGGGGTTCCGTGAGTGAGTTAACGCAGCAGCAGGTTATGGTTTATGAGCGTTTGCTGGCTGGTCATGATCTTGTGTGCGAGAGTAACAGGGGTCTGGTTGGTCGGGCAAATGCGCTGCTGCTGGCATCCTCGGTTGTTATTGGTGTGGTGGTTGCGGCAAGGTTTTTGCCTGATAGTACGCCAAGTGGGTTTGCTGTTGAGTATTTGTTGCTCGGGTTGGTGTGTTTGTGTTCTGTGGTTATGCACGGTTTCGCCTTGATGCTTTGGCGTGGTGGTTTGACTATGGTGCCAGGGACGTTGAGTGTTGATGAGTTATACGATGATTACATCGGTCAGGAGTTGGATGACGCTTATTACAATTTACTGAGAGATTTGTGCGGAACTATCGCGGACAATCAGGCGCTTGGTATGAGGCTTGGGCGTTATCTGGATGGCATTGTTATTGGTTTTATATCTCAGTTGGTGTTTCTGTTTTCCGCTATTGCTTGGGGTTCACTCAACTTTTTTTGATTTTTTTTTGTTTATCAATTTCAAATGCTTATGATTATTTTGGGGTAGCAGTGAAAAAAAGTGCTTGAAAAAGTGAAACCGTAACTGTACTGTTTTCTGCAAGATACCAAAGCTGACAGTAAAGCCCGCAGGCCATCGCCTCGCGGGTTTTTTTATGGGTGAATTTCATGCCGACAAAAGCGCCAAGTCTTTGTCGTTCGCCTGGTTGTGGTCAGCTTACTCGCGTTGGGTATTGTCCTGAGCACATGCAGGAGCAAGAGCGCAAGCGTCGCGATGCGATGCGCAAGTCGCAGCAGCGTTACAATGCAAACCGCGATGAGTCGGATAAGTTTTATGGTACAGCCGCGTGGCGCAAGCTGCGCAATGTTTACATTCGTCGGCACCCTCTATGCAGTGAATGCGAAAAGCATCATCGCGTAGTGCCTGCTGAGATCGTCGATCACATTATTCCACGCAAGCGCGCGCCGGAGTTGTCATTGAAGTGGCAAAACCTGCGTGCGCTTTGTCGTGCGTGCCACAACCGTGTGGGTGATCGAGTAAGCCGGGGCGGGGGTTCGGAGGGGGTGGGTTAAATCGCCAGGGCCTTCACGGCTCGAACGGATAGGGTAGCCGTTCTTGCGCGGCCATTAGTTTTTAAGGGGGGTGGTTAATACCACGCAGTCACTATGACTAAAGCGAAGATCGTACAGCTCAAACCTGCGGGCACTGTCCATGCAGGTGATGCCAAAGGTGGCAACCTGTTTCAAGGTGTTGCCATTGAAGCACCGGATTGTCCAGAGTGGCTGTGCGAGTCGGCGCGTGAGTATTGGGGTTTTATTACCGCTGAGCTTGAGCAGGCCGGTTTGGTTAGCAAGCTTGATCAGGGCGCCTTGTCTGCGCTGTGTACCACTTATGCGCGTATGCGTGAAGCTGAATTGGCGGTGGCTGAGCACGGCGAGTATCAGACGTTCGCCAATGGCGTGGTGCAGTTGTCGCCCTACGCTGCAGCGTTTAATCGGCATACCGTGATGTACCTGAAGCTGGCGCGCGAATACGGTTTGACGCTGCGTTCTCGCCAGAATATCAAAGTGGATAACCCTAACCAGGGTGAGCTGGATTTGTGAGTGAACCGGCGCAAGACATTGTTGTTGACCTGGGTGAACTCTACCTGAGTCGTGCTTATCAGTACGCTGAGGATGTGCGGGCTGGCAATATCCCTGTTTGTCGTTTGACGCGACTAGCTGTTGATCGCTGGTTTCGCGATCTCGATACCGCCGGTGATCGGGGGTTGTATTTTGATGAGAACGCCGCGGCTCGGGTGTTTCGTTTTTCGGGTTACTGTCGCCAGTATGAAGGGCAGTGGGCGGGGCAGACGCTTGAATTGCAGGGCTGGCAGTGTTTTATCATCGCAAACGTGTTCGGTTGGATGCGTGCGGATGGTACGCGCCGGTTTCGCATTGTGTATGAGGAAATTCCGCGTAAAAACGGTAAAACCACCAAGCTGGGATTTATCGGTAATTACGGCTTGCTGGGCGACAATGAACCGGGGCCGAGGGTTTATTCTGCTGCGACTAAGCGTGATCAGGCGTCTGAGCTGTTTGATGCCGCGCAGGCCATGGTTGAGCAATCGCCAGAGCTGCTAAGTCGCGTCACGGTTTTTCGAGGCAAGATGCAGTGCCAGATCAATCGAGGGCGATTTCTTCCCTTGTCGGCAGATCACAAGTCGATGGATGGCCTGAACGTACACTTTGGCCTGGTTGATGAGTTGCACGCGCATCCTTCAAGTCGTGTCTGGGATGTGATCAAGTCTGCGCGTGGTGCGCGCCGCCAAGCGCTGATATGGGCAATTACCACGGCGGGTTTTGATCAGACCAGTATCTGCTATGAGCAGCGGGGTTATGCGATTCGAGTGCTGGAAGGCACGGTTGAAGACGATAGTTATTTTGCCGTTATTTACACGGTGGATGATGAATCCAGGTGGAGTGACGAAAAAGAATGGCGCAAGGCAAATCCGAACTGGGGCGTGTCAATCAACATAGACGATATGCGTGATCAGGCGAGGCTTGCAAAAGAGATTCCCAGTGAGCGCGTCGAGTTTTTAACCAAGCGTTTGAATGTTTGGCTGCGCGGTGAAACCAAGTGGATGAATATGGAACGCTGGAATGATTGCGCTGCGGATTATGATGACCAGGCGGTGTGGTCAGAGGCGCCGCCAGTGTTTGAGGGGCGCGCTTATGCGGGGCTTGATTTGTCCTCGGTTGAGGATATGACTGCACTGTCGGTTGTGGTTGAGCAAGAGGGTGGCGGCTTAAAGGTATTCAGCCGTGCCTGGTTGCCAGAAGAGGCCTTGAATCGCCGTCTTGCAAAGGGTGATTACTCGTTTGAGAAGTTTGAGCAGGCCGGTGTTCTGCATCTGACGCCCGGTGAAACGGTCGATTACGATTACATTCGCAAGGATGTGTTGCGTATTGCGGAGACACTGAACTTGCAGGCTGTGGCATTTGACCGCTGGAATTCAAATCAGCTTGTCAATCAGTTGCTTGACGATGGTGTGCCGATGGTTTCATTCGGGCAGGGCTACGGCTCTATGAGTAGCCCAATGAAAGAGCTGATGCGCTTGGTGTTGAATGGGCAGATTGAGCACAGTAATCCCGTGTTGACGTGGGCGGTCGGCAATCTGGTGACGGATATGAACCCTGCTGGTGATGTAAAGCCCGCGAAAGATAAATGCAAAGAAAAAATCGACCCTGCCGTGGCCTTGGTGATGGCGTTGGGTATGTGGCTGGCTGCGCCTGAGGTTTTAACCGGTTGGGATTATCTTTGTGAAGATGACGTAAGTAATTTAATAGGGTAGGCGTGGTGTTTGAGCGGTTTTTTAGCTTTTTCGCGGCGTCGAGTTGTTTTGTTGCGGGAGGCTGGGCTTGGCTTGGGGAGAATTCGGCGCAGGTCGGCGCTTTGTTTGCCGCGGCGGGTTTTGTTTGCATGTTGTTTGATCGCATCGTGCGTTGTCGTCGTAATGCCAGCTTGGTGGAACATGAGCGGCGCACATTGCGAGAGTTGCTTTTTGAAATTGAAGAGCGTCGAAGTGGCGAAGACAGGCGCTCTGGCATCGAGCGCAGGAAAAGCGAAAGTGATGATGATAAAACTGTGGCTTGAGCGTCTTTCGATGATTTTTTATTGGTGCGCGTTGTTGGTGTTGGTGGGTGTTGAGGTGTCGGGGTTTTTATGAGTCGTGTTATTGCTTTGCTGGTGGCTGTTCTGTTGTGTTTTGCGCAGCTTGTTTGTGCTGAAACGGCCTATTATGCGCCAAAAATGATTGTTGCTGATCGTTTTGGGGTGCGTATTTCTGGTGTTCCTTATAGCGATACGCTGGCTGATGCTGTGGCGAAAACGGAAGCGCAGGGAAGGGGGGTTTATACAATTATTCGGCCGCCCGTGACTGTGGTGGTTGATGTGCCGGCTTTGGTTGATGCAGTGGTGTGTCCGGATGAGCCGACGAGCAGTAATGCCGGAGGTGTGCGCTATCTGTGCGAGATTGATGCGGCAAAAGATAGCCGGTTTGGGTATGAGCCCATTCAATTTCCGATGTCGGTAAAGATTGGCGCAGACGCAACAGAGGCTGAGCCTGGTCGCTTGCGGATTTATCTGCACCCGGATGAAGGTGGCTCGGGCTCCTTTGCTACAGATGGTAGCTCTAATTGCTGGGCTTGTCGTGATGAGATTGAAATTCATCCGGTTGAGCAGAAATACTCCGTTTCAGAAGGTAACTGGTGGTTAAAATCAGGTACGCCGGTCGCGAATTATAACGGTAATCAAATTGCTGGCAGCATTGATTACGCGCTAAGTCGCTGGGGTGATCGGATTGATACCGCAAAGGGGTATATTCTTAAGGGTAAAAGCTTGGGTGGTGCGGGTGTGATGCATCAGCCTTTTATTTTGCGCAGCGATGTTCGCAATAAGATTGCTATTGTCGATGCAGTTATTGGTCGAATGATGGTTCCCAAAAATGATACGGCAACCATCGGGTACGACGATCAGTCTTTGTATGATGAAATTGATATCAGGCTTCAATGGCCAAAAGTACAGAATATACATTATCACTGGGCTGGGGGATCAAACGATAATTTGGGCACCTTTGATGTCGAGTTTTTTCATATCTGTGAGCAGCGGAAGATCAGTTGTTCGGGGACTTGGTTGCAGTCTGGTCACTCGACTGTGGAAGGTGGGTATGCGCTGTCTCCGGCACTCTTTCTTGACTCCGATCAGGATGTGACGCTGGATAAAATCTTGCCTGTTATTACAAATAACACGTCGAATTATCTCGGCGCTACACGCGGTTGGTATAACAGGGGGATTGTTTGGAATCACAGCGCTATTACCGAGACGGCAGCACAGATCACTATTCCGATTAAATATGATGCGATTCCGCAAGTTCATGCTGACTTGCCTTTGCAGCCGAGCGTGGTGACGTTTAGTGTCACCCTGCGGCATGAGAGCCTGTTTAATGCTACGAATGTGAGCTGGGTGTTTGGGGGGCAGTCGGGTGGTGTCAGTCGCGGCGAGGACGGCTTGATAACGATAGATGGCCTAAGCCTTACGTCGGGCTCTGGTTACACTGATCTGATTATTACGGCGGTAAACTAAGTGGCTTTTTCGGTTTTTTACAACGATTTGGTTGCGCAGTTTACGTCGGCATCATCTGTGAAAACGCTGGATATCGCTTTTCCGCCAAGCATTCCTGCCGGCGCAGTTATTGTTGTTAATGTCAAGTCGACGCGCCATATTAATACGCCGACGGGCTATGCGGGGTTTTTTCATGATAATGCGGGGGTTTACGGTCATTTAAAGCTTTTCACGTTTATGAAGGTGGCGGCTGGTGATGATATTGGTTTTGCTGTGACGGCAATTGATGCTGCGACAGGGCAGCCGGCAAGCCAGCAGAACAGTAACAGATTGAGCGCTTATGTGACTGTATACACGAATCCTGCTGGTCTTGAGCTTAGCGGTGTTGCACCGGTGAGTGTTGGTGGTGTTGATGATCCTATTACCATGCCATCTATGGCAGAGTCAGGTGAGTATTTAGCGCACTTTTGCGAAGGGCATATTCTCGGGAATGCCCGTGATGGTGAAACGCCGGTGATGATTGATGCGGCTAGTGATTCGCGCTGGAACTTGTTGCCCGCAACAGCGAATAACTCTGGGCGTATGGGCGGCGGTTACATTGAGTTAGATGGTGAGGCAACGCCAGGGCTTGTTATCAATCTGTCTCGTGATGGGGGCTACTCCGGTAGCCGTCAGACTGCAGCTCAAATGGTTGCGATTAAGGCGCTGTATAGTGCGTCGCCGGTTACTGCTGCTCCTGATAATCTGGTTCAGTCGCATAGTATTGATGTGGTGACGGCTACGCTTCCGTCTGTGTCAGTATCTGCCTTTCCTGATGGCGTGTTTCAATCGCAGTTTGTTCAGGGGGCCGCGGCGTCTGTTCGCTTTGCTGCAATGATTGACGATATAGCTCAGGGGCAGTTTATTGACGCTGTGACCGCGGTTAAAGGTTATGTTGTAGTTGTTGATGATCTTTCGCAAAGTCATGTTGTTGATGAGGGCGCCGCTTTGTCTGGGGTTGTTGTTGCTCCTGATCGTGTGGTTAACGCCCAGGGTGTTGAGGCGGTTGTTATTGCTGCTGCTGGCCTTGTTGTGGCTAACAGGCTTGCCCAGTCTCAGTCGCTCGATAGCTCGAGTGCTTATTCGAATGTGGTTGCGCAGCTTGAGAGTCTGATTACTCAGCAAGTGTTGGATGGCGTAACGCTTGGTGTTTCGGCTTTCACGGCGGAGCCGCAAAAGCTAACGCAGTCAACGATTATTACTGAGCCCGCTGCGACTGGTTATTATATCGTTGAGATTGATGATTTAACCCAGCGACAAATTGTTGATATTGCCAGTGATGGTGGGCTGATTGTCGGTGCGCTTGATGGTGAAATTGTTATTTATCCGCTGCTGAGCGGTGAACTTAAAATCTACTGAGGGTATGAATTATGGGTAAGTATATTCCTGACAGCGGGCTTCGCGAAATGTTGGCGACCAGGGATGGATCGCATATTCATTTGTGTGCGGGTCAGCCGTCTACCTTTGCGGACTTGTCTACGGTGGCCTTGGCTGAGCAGGCTATTGTGGGTGTCAGTATTTTTGCTAACGGTGATGTGAGTGGTCAAAAGCTTACAACGCTGGCGCAGTCTGGCGTGCCCATCACTCAAAATGGTGATGGTGATCACGTTGCGGTAAGTGACGGTGTCGGTGAAATCAAAAAAGTGACTACGTGTCCGGTGGTTACGGTTACCGCTGGGGGCACGGTAGATTTATCTGCTTTTGATCATGAAATATCAGACCCATCTTGAGGAGTGTTAGTTATGTCAGATGTTAAGCAAGTCCGTTTTGTTGTGCCTGTTGTGCTGAGGGGTGTTAAATACATCGAGGGTGATGTAAAAGGTTTTCCGCTTGAGGATGCTGATCGTTATATTGATGCCGGCTTTGCTGAGTGCATTAAGACTGGCGAGCGCGGTGAGCTGGTTCCGGGAGCAAGATACTCAGCCACGCCGGATAAGCTGGAACAGCAAGTTTAGTTATGTTTCACGTTATCTATATCGACAATGCCAGCGTTCTTCAGCTTTCCCTTCGCAACTCTGTTACGGGGGTTTTGCATGACGGGGCAGAAGTATCGGTTGCGCTGTTTGATATTTTTGGCGAATTGGTGCCGGGTGTTTCCTGGCCGCTACCCATGCAGCCCTCGGGCGAGGGCCTCTACCGCGCCGTGCTGCCTCACAGCCTTTCCTTGCAGGCGGGTAAGTTTGTGCGGGCGAGAGTTGATGCAGTCGGCTCAAGCGGTGAGGTTTTGCGTATGTGGGCGCGATTGGTTGCAGTTGAGCGGGTGGCGCGATGAGCTGGGTTGTTGATGTGTTGGGTGTTGCAGGGTTTGCTGCGTTAAGTGCGGGTATCGTTCTGCGTTTTGGTGCGGATATTGGTTTGATGATAAGCGGTGGTTTGCTGCTGTTGTACGCCGTTGCTGCGGGCCTGGGAACCGGGAGGGAATCGCGGTGATTTTTGACGCATTGTCAGAGCGGCGCAGTGGTTCTATTGAGAATCCGCAAAACAGTTTGACCGGTGAGGCTTTGGCGGAATATATCGATGGTGCGCGGGCGGGTGTGACCGAGGCAACTGCAATGCGTTTGTCGGCGGTCTACTCTTGTTTGTATGTGTTGTCGTCATCTATTGCGCAGTTGCCTTTGCATGTGCTTCGTCGTGATGGTGATACGATCTCAAAAGGTGCAGATCATCCGGCGTTTTATGTGTTGCGTGATGAGCCAAATACCTGGCAGTCGAGCTACGATTGGCGCGAAACCAGTCAGCTTTATGTTAGTGGCTGGGGTAACGCGCTTACCCGGATTGTGCGTAATCGCCGCGGTGAAGTCGTTGAGCTTGTGCCTTACAAGCCGTGGTCTTCGTCTTTGATTCAGCGCGCTGGGCGCTGGGTATACGCTTGCGCTGATGAAGGGGGAAAGCTGCTTGCTGTATCGCCAGAAGATATGATTCATGTACGTGCATTGGGTAGTGATGGGCGTTGGGGTATGTCTCCCATTCGACAGCACGCTGAGACTATCGGCCTGGGTCTTGATACTCAGTCTTATGGTCGCAATTTCTTTGCATCCGGTGGTAGGCCGACGGCGGTGCTTACGCCGAAAGGTTTGGTTAGTGAGAGTGGTTTTGAGTCGCTTGCCAGGTTCTGGAAGTCTGCGAAAAAGCAGCTTTTGAGTAGCGGCTCAAAAACCCTGCTTTTGCCGGGAGACTTAGAGTACCGCCCCATGACCGTGCCGCCAGAGGATGCTCAATTTGTTGAGTCTCGAAAACTAACCCGCTCTGAGATTGCGGGTATTTTCAATGTTCCTGCGCATATGATTAATGATCTTGAAAAGGCGACATTTTCAAATATTTCCGAGCAGGCTATCCAGTTTGTGCGTCACACAGTGATGCCATGGGTGGTGAAGTGGGAGCAGGAGATTAATCGCAAGCTGTTTACGCGCATCGAGCGCCGAGCTGGTTACTACGTTAAGTTTAATTTGGGCGCGCTACTTCGCGGCACGCAAAAAGAGCGCGCTGAGTTTTATCACTATGCCATCACTGATGGCTGGATGACGCGCAATGAGGCGCGCTTGTTTGAGGATATGAACCCGGAAGAAGGGCTCGATGATTTCCTGGTTTCTGTAAACGCTGTGCATTCGCTTGGCGACAAAGGCGGCGACAACGCCGACAAAACCACCGATACCTGAGGTTACCTATGAGAGAGAAAAGACACTTTGCCTGCGAGTTGCAGGCGGAGGGCGAAGACTCGCCTGAAATTCACGGTTATGGCGCGATTTTTGGTGTGCGCTCCGAAAATCTGGGCGGCTTTCGTGAAGTGATTGTGCCGGGTGCTTTTGATGGGGTGCTGGAGGATGATGTAAGAGCGCTCTTTAATCATGACGAAAACATTATTTTAGGTCGTACCACCTCGGGTTCGCTGTCTATCGCCGTTGATTCTCGCGGTCTTAGCTACACAATTACGCCGCCAGATACACCAACAGTGCGTGATTTGGTGCTTGAACCCATGCGGCGTGGCGATATCACGCAAAGCAGTTTTGGTTTTAATGTTGCCAGAGGCGGTGATGACTGGGAAGAGGATGATGATGGTGTGGTTGTTCGGACTATCACCAAGATTAAGCGTTTGTGGGATGTGTCGCCGGTTGTTTTTCCGGCTTACCCCGATACGCAAGTGGCGACCCGTGCGCTCAGTGCGTGGCAGGAAGCGCGCAATGAAGATGCGCTTAAGAAAGCGGTGGCGCAGCGCTCTTATCGTGAGCGTGTGCTGCACTTGTTAAGTGTGTGATTTTTTATGCCGCAGCAGCGGATGTTAACCAAAGAGGAAGTAAACATGACTATGAAAGAACTGCTCCAGGAGCGTAACCAGGTGGCTGCTGATATGCGTGCATTGCACGATTCTGTGGCTGAAGATCAAACTATGACCAGCGAGCAGCGCTCTCAGTGGGATGAGGCGCGGAGCAAGCTAGAGCGACTTGATGAGCAGATTGCGCGTGAAGAGGAGTTGCGCAAAGTCGACCAGCGTTTTGTCGATGAGGATGACAGTGTTCAGGATGGGAGTCGCGCAGCGGGTGGTGATGATGGGGATTTGTCGCGCCGTGCGTTTGATGAGTTTGTGCGCCGTGGTCTCGGTGAGATGGATCCCGAGCTTCGCCAGGTGATGCGTGAACTGCGTGCGCAGGCGGCGGGCGTTGATGACCGCGGTGGCTACACCGTGCCGACTGAATTTCGTGCCAAAGTTATCGAGAAAATGAAGGCGTTTGGCGGTGTTGGTTCGATTGCTCAAGTAATTGAGACCGATGGCGGCAACGTGATTGAGTGGGCGACTACCGATGGTACCAGTGAGGAGGGTGAGCTGATCGGTGAGAACACCGCTGCTACCGAAGAGGATGCGACCTTCGGTACTGCTGCTTTGGGTGCTAAGAAATTGTCGTCAAAGATCATTCGTGTGTCGATGGAATTGTTGTCTGACAGCGGTGTAGACGTTGAGTCGCTGCTTACCGGTCGTGTTGCTCAGCGTATTGGTCGTGCTGAGTCGCGTTTGCTGGTGCAGGGGACTGGCTCTGGTACGCCTGCGCAACCTGCGGGGCTTGCCGCCAGCGTTACGTTGGCGCATAACGCGGCATCGGCCAGCGCTATCAGCTACAGTGATTTGCTGCGCTTAAAGCACAGTATTGATATTGCTTATCGCGTGCCAAGTTCCCGCTATGTGTTCAATGATGGCACTTTCTTGCTGCTGAAAGAGCTGGTTGATTCTCAGGGTCGCCCGCTTTGGAAGCCTGATTTGCCGGGTGTTGCTCCTGCCACTATTGATGGGAGCCAGTTCACGATTGATAACGCGGTGGCCGATGTGGGTGCGGGTAATCGTTCGGTGTATTTTGGTGATTTTAATCGCTTTATTTTACGCCGTGTTCGCTATATGGCGCTTAAGCGCTTGGTTGAGCGTTACGCTGAGTATGACCAGGTTGGTTTTCTGGCGTTTCATCGCTTTGATTGTGTGTTGGAAGATACAGCGGCCATTGCGGCGCTTTCGCACTCCTAAGCGCGTTTGGGTTTCGCGCATTTTTAGCCGGGTTCGCCCGGCTCTTTTTTTGGAGGTTATAAATGACAAAAGTGATGATTGTGCAGCCTATGGCTGGCCATGAGTTTGATTGGGTTGTGGGTGATGTGGTTGAGCTCCCCGATGATGATGCGCAGCGGATGATTTCAGGTGGTGTTGCATCTGTGGCGCGCAAAAGTGCTAAGCCAGACTGGTGTATTAAGGGTGGTATTGTCGAGCCAGCAGAGGGTTCGCAAAAGCAAATGAAGGGCAGGGCGGTTGATCTTTTTGATGTTGCTGAGACAAGTCAAGTGCGGGGTGAGTCGGTAGCTGAGGATGAGTCAGTAGCTGAGGATGAGTCAGTAGCTGAGGGTGAGAGGTAACATGGCTGCATCGGCCTTGATATCGCGCTCAGCGGTTGAGCCGCTAAGTCTGCACGAGGTGAAAGAGCATTTGCGCGTGATTGGTGGTGATGAGGATTTGCTGATTGCCAGCTTGATACCTGTTGCCCGTGAAATGGCTGAGATGGAAACGCGCAGGGCGTTGGTAAGCCAGGTGTGGCGTGATCGTTATGCGCTTGCGCCGGAGACTTTAACGCTGCGCCGGTGGCCTGTGCAGTCAATCAGTGCAATTCGGGTTGGCGGTGAGCTTATTGATTTGGCGGATGTGTCCGTTGAGCTTGGCGATAATGCGGCGGTTTCCTCTTTGTTGTGGCGCGGCAAAGGTGTTGAGGTTACGTATGTCGCTGGCTACGGCGATCACGCGGCTGACGTGCCTGCAAGTTTACGTCAGTGGATGTTGCTGCAGATTGGGGCCATGTATGCCGACAGGCAGGCCCATGTTGTGGCTCGCAGTGAGGGTGTGGCGGTCAACCCTCATGTGGCGGGATTGCTGGACCCTTACCGCGTTTGGAGTTACAGCCAATGAATATTGGCAGAATGAATCGCTTGTGCAGTCTGTGGGGTTGGAACGCACAAAGCCTTGAGCAAATCAGGCTGGGCAATCTGTGGTGCGGTTTTAAGGTAGATGATGGTCTTGTTCACACGCAGGTGGGGTTGCGCCGCGATGCGCTCGTGGCTTGGTGCCACGCTGATTCGCGCGTAAAAGCCGGGCAGTATCTGTGCTGTGCGGGTCGTTTGTTTCGTATTGCGCACACAAAGCCTGCTGAGCGTGATTTGACTTATACCTTGTCGTTGACTGAGCTGGTGGGCAGCGAGGGGGTTTACGAGTACAGCGATGGCCGGGTTAAAGCTGTGCGCGTGTGGTATGAGCGTTTGCGTTCGCCTCGCGGTGAGGTGGCGGTGTTTACCACTATCAGTTATCGCTTGGAGATTCCGTGGTTTGAGTTGCAGGGTACGCCGCATCAAGGTGATCGGGTGTTGTTTGATGGTTTGGCGCTCACTGTAGAGACCTTGCAGGAAGGTGTCGATGATGCGGTGGTGGCGGTGTTGGAGGCGGCGTAATGGGGCGCTTCTATGTGCGTTCGGATAATTTTGAAGCGGTTTCAAAGCATTTGGATTTACTCGACGAGGATATTCAGCGCGCCGGTCGTTCGGCGGTTAACAAAACGCTGACGGCGATACGCAACAGGCTCGTGAATGAGATTCATCGCGATACAGGCATTAACAAGCGTTTGTTGCGTTCCAGGTTCAGAGTAAAGCGGGCTGGTTTGCGTAGAAGGGTTGGTTATGTGGTGCCGGAGTCCTGGGGGGTTCCGGTGTCGTGGTATCGGGGTGTTGATATTGAGCCTGTTTCGCCTACGCGGGCGCGTATTTATGTGCCATGGGTTGGCGGCGGCCGCAAGCTGGCGTCCGGTTTTGTGAACCCGCGTGGAAAAGCGCAGGCGCCGCTGCGTGCCTGGAACCACAAAGGAAGGTTGAAGGTGCCTGAGCCTGCGCTGGGTCCATCGGTGGCGGCAATGGTACTGCAGATCGTGGACGACGATTTTAGAAAAGATATGAGTGGCGTTTTGGGTGATAACTTTAATGAGGCGTTGGGACGTTGATGACGCGAGCAACAGAAATAAGTCAATACATTTTTGATCGTTTGGGTGCTGTAGTTGGTGCTCCCGTGTATCGCGGCGTGCTGCATGTTCAGCTCCGCCAGGGTGCAGATTTTCCGGTAATAAATTTACGTACCAATGGTGATCGGGTTACCGGGCAGTTGAACAAGTCATTGCGTTGTCAGCGAGTTTTTTTGGTTGAGGCTTTATCTGTCGATGCCGACCCCGAGCCGGTGCTTGATGGTTTGTTGTTGCGCATCCGCGAGGCTTTGTCGGTTGATGAGGCTCAGCCATTGGGTGGTATGGCGGTAAGTGCGCAGTGGGGGCAGGCAGAGTATGAGTACCCACAAGATGTTGAAGATTCACTGACAGTGTTGCGGCAGCAGTTGACCGTGACCTATGTGGAAAACCTGTAACTAAAGAGAGGATAGTGCTATGACAGCGCAAATCAAAACTATGAACTACATTGGTCGCGGTGAGGTGACCTTGGCGCCTTATGGCGGTGGTGGGCCAAATCGCCCTATTGGGCAGGTGTCTAATTTGTCGATTGAGATTTCAGAAGACAAAAAGGAGTTGCCAGATAACATCAACCCCGGTGGCGGTGTTGCCAACTCGGTTTCGCGTATTACGGGCGTTTCGGCGTCAATTACTTTGCACAATTTGTCACCCGATAACTTGGCTATTGCGCTGCGGGGTACCGCGGGTACTCAGGCTGCTGCGGTGGTTTCGGGTGAGGAGCGGCACGGTTGGGGCGGCGGTGCGCTTGTTGAGACCGATCACCTTATTGATGTGTCGCAGCCGGTCACGGTGGTGCGCGCGGCTGGGAGTGGTGCTTCTGCGTGGTCGGCAAGCACTGCTTACGCGGTTGGTGATGTGGTGGTGCCGAGTGCGGCAAACGATCACTTCTATGTCGTTGAGGAGGGTGGTGCTGGCAACTCTGGTGGCTCCGAGCCTACCTGGCCAACTGATGGTGGTAACGTAAGTGATGGCACTGTCACCTGGCGTGATGCGGGCATGATTAACGTGCCGGAGACTGCCTTGCGTGTGGTTGCTGGCGGTATCAAGTTTGCCGATGAGGCGGGTTTGCCGACAGATGGTGCCGGTGAGGTGTTGTCGATCAGTTATACCTCTGCGGCTTCTGATTGGGTGGAGTCGCTGACCAGTGGTGCGGGTGAGTATCTGATGGTGTTTAACGGCTTGAACGAGGCGGCTTCTAATAAGCCGTTTAAGGTGCGTCTGAGGCGCTTGAAGTTCTCACCTACAAGCGGGCTTGATCTGATCGGTGATGATTTTGCGGGCTTGGAATTAACGGCTGACTTGCTGCCCGATGACGCGGTAACCGACCCTGGTTTGTCGAAGTATCTGGCGGCGCAGGCTTTGGTGTGATGATTTGTGCGCCCTGTTATTTCAGCAGGGCGTACAACATGGCGTAAGCGGCCATTATAAAGCACACGCACAGGCCTATAACGATGAACGGGCCGATGATGGAAAATACAAAGCTAAATAGCTGAGAAAATGGCGGTCCGCTGGGGCCTGCTGTGGCAATGCCTACAATAGGTAAGATGACGGTGCATGTGAAAAACATGGCTGTATCAGAACTCCAGAACCATTCCCATGCTTTCTCGATTCGATCTGTAACGGGTTGAATTAAATACTTATTGAGTAGCTTAATCATGTTTGACTCCCAGGCACTTAGTCACGCGATCTATGTCGCTGTCGATACCACCGAGGGTAGCCGCAGCTTGCGCCATTTCAATCGTGAGTTTCGTAATACGCTCAAAAAAATGGGCAAATCCACGGAGGAGATCGACAGTTTATCACAAATAGCAAAGGAGTTTGCAGATGGAAAGCGTTCTTTGGATGAGTTTGATGATGAATTCAAAGAGCTTATTGAGAACTACAAAGCGTTTAGAGAGGTCGCCAGGGCGAGTGAGTCGCTAAAGCTGCGTCCGCATGAGGATATTAAGCGTCAGATTAAGGCCACAAGGGACTCTATTGCGGAGTTAAAGAAGGCTAAAAAGCTGGGTGTTATAACCGGGGAAGAGTTTTCTCAGGCAGCGTTGAGGGCGCAAAAGCGAATCATCGATCTAAAGCGAGACACCAACGGCTGGATGGATGCACTTAGTGAGGCGCGCGGCGAGATTCTTGCCATGGGTGCGTCTACTGCGGCGCTTGGTAGCATAGTTAATCAGGCTATTAGTTTTGAGGATGCGTTTGCTGATGTAAAGAAAACTGTAAGCGGCACAGATGATGAGTTGTCATCGCTTGCTGATCGTATTGTAGAAATGTCCACTGAGATGCCGATAGCGGCAGAGGGTTTGGCGGCAATTGCTGCTGCAGGTGGGCAGATGGGTGTAGAGCTTAAAAGCCTCGACAGGTTTGTCGAGCTTACCGCGAAGATTTCCACGGCCTTTGATATTTTGCCGGAACAGGCGGGTGAGTCTGTGGCAAAGCTTGCCAATGTGTTTGGCTTGCCTATTGAGGGCGTGGAGGCGCTGGCGGATTCAATCAATGTGCTGGGTAATACTACGGCGGCGAAAGAAAAAGACATAGTGCAGTTTTTAACCCGCGCGGGTGGTACGGCGCGTCAGTTTAAGTTGACTGCTGAGCAGGTGTCTGCTTTGGGTGCTTCGCTTATTGCAATGGGTAAGGCGCCGGAGGTCGCGGCGACCGGTGTAAATGCGTTGCTGTCTAAGCTGCAAACTGCTGAAATCCAGGGCGGTAAATTTCAGCAGGCGCTGGCTGATATGGGCTATAGCGCAGAGGAGCTTGCCGCCAGTATTCGTGATAATCCTCAGCAGGCACTCACTGACTTTTTGCGCACGCTGGAGGGTCTGGAAGGGCAGGATCGCGCTAACGCTTTGGCAAATTTGTTTGGTCAGGAATATCAGGACGATATTGCGCTGCTTGTGGGCGGCTTGGATCAGTATGAAGCAGCCTTGGGGCGTGCAACCAATGCTCAGGCTGCCGCAGGCGCTGTAAATCGTGAGTTTCAGCAGCGCATAGGTACAACATCGGCGCAAATGGAAATTTTGCTGGGCAGTTTGAAAAGTGTGGCAATCACTATTGGTAATGCTTTGCTGCCTGCATTTAATGGTCTGGTCAGTATCGGTGTCTCGGCTGCTAGTGCTTTGCAGTCTCTTGTTGATGTGTCGCCGAATTTGGCGGCGCTGGCTGTGAGTATAGGTACTGCTGCTGCTTCGGTCTCGGGCCTTAGTTTGGTTGCGGGTTCTGCGCGTGTTGTTGTGTCAAAGGCGTTTGCTGCGATGGCATTAAATGTTAAATCGTTAAATGCAAGCGTGAACACTGCGGCGGCGAGCATGGGTAGGCTGGGGGCGGCGTCGAATGTTTTGTTTGCTGGCATGGTCGGCTGGGAGATAGGCAAATATCTGCGCGAACAGTTTGAGTGGGTTGAGGAGGCTGGTGTGCATATGGCGCGCACGCTCACTCTGGTGGCAGAAGGTGTTAAATACGCGTGGGAAGCCGCAAGCGCCGCTTTTACTGATGATACTGTGGAGGCTGCTACAAAACGCCACGAAGAGCGCTTGGCGCAAATCAATGCCATTTATGATGATATGGCGCAGAATGTCAGCAAAAACCGCGCAGAGTCAAAGGAGTTTGGCGAGGCCGGTGCGGAGGCTGGTGATAAAATTGCTGCGGCGTTTTCTGATGCGCAAAAGGCCATGCAGGATGCCGCTGAGAACGGCATTGGCGTGCTTTCCAGAGAGCTTGGTGATGCTCACAAAATTGTAGCGGGTTTTAGTGAAGAGCTGCGCGCAACAGCCAAGGCGGCGGGTATTGATCTTGTTGGTGCTCTAACCGGTATTGATGATGAGACGCGCAAAGCGATGGCGGGTTTGCGTTCTATCGCAGATGAGTTGGCCGATGTTCAGCTTGAGGCGGCGCTGGCCGACAAGGTGCTTTCTGAAAAGCTTTCGGCAACGCTTGCTACTATCAATAGTCAATCAGAAATTGAAGCGCTTACCCATGAGTTGCAAGCCATGGGTGAGGCTGGCAGCTTATCTGCTGATGGTTTGGAGCGCGCGCTGGCGGCGGTGGATGCGCGTGCCAGGGAGCTGGCAAGATCGCTGGGTGATATCCGCGATGCGCAGTTGCTGGGCGGCCAGTTTCAAAGCGCGGCTGAAAAGGTCGCGGGTTTTTCTGATGGGTTGCGCAAGGTTGCTGAGGCTGCCGGTATTGATCTTGTCGAGGCGTTAAGTGGCGTTGATGGCGCTACGCAAAATGCCATGCGTGGCTTGAAAAATGTTGCTACCGAGCTGGCTAAGTCTGGCGCCACCGCTGCTGAGGTAGGGCAGATACTTGATGCACAGTTGGTCAGTGTGCTGCAGAGCATTGGCAGTGAGGTAGAGCTTGATGCCGTTATCGCTCAGCTGAATGCAATGGCAGATGCGGGCATTATAAGTGCAGATCGGTTGCGTGAGTCGATTGTGTTTTTGCGCTTGGAGTTTCAGCGCTTAAACGGTGATGCGGGTGGTGATGCAGATAGTGGATTAAACAAAGCTGGTGACACCTACGACAAAACCGCAAGAAAAGCAAAAAAGGCGGGTGAGGAGATACAAAAGACCGGCGACAAAGCTGAGGAGTCTGCAGTAAAGATCACCTCGGCGGCTGCGACCATTGCGAGCGCTGTGGATGCCTACACGAAGATGATGTACAGCTTGAGTCAGGCGGCGGGCGAGCGTTTCAAGCAGTTGGGTTTGGGGGCTCGCTCTGTCACCGAAGAGGCCGATGCGGCAGCGGCAAAGATAAACGAGCTTCGCCAGGGTATTCAGAATATGAATATCGCTGCCCTGCGTTCAGGTGATATGACGGGCGTCTCGGCGTATCTTGCCAGGCTTGGCGAATCTGCAAATCGGGTGGGTATTGAGTATTGGCAGCAGCGCCAGAGTCTTGAGTCTTTAATGAAGTCCTATCGGGACGGTGTTGGGACATTGAGCGCTTTTTCCAAGCGCGCTGAAACCACTGGGCGTTATCTGGATTTGCTAAGTGACGAGGATTTGGCGGGGCTAAATGAGGCGCTTGAGCAGGCCAATGAGCGAATGCAGAGCTTGCGCGACAGCACGGCGGACACGTTAGCTGGGCTGCAGGATGAGCTTGATCGTCTTGAGGGTAACACTGATGCGATTCGTAAACGCGACTACGAGAGGCAGATTGCTGAGCTGCGAGAAGCTTTGGCGGCGGCTAAAAAAACGGGTGATCGTGAAACTATCGCGGCGGCGCAGCAGTCTCTGGAGCTTGCTAAAAAAATATATGCCACCAAAAGCCAGCAGTTAAAAGAGGAGCGCGAAGAGCGCGCCGCGCGGGAGCGTGAGCGCCAGCAGGAGCAAGTCGCACGTCAAGCTGACAGGCAGCGGCGAGAGGTGGCGCAGGCTCAAGCGCCAGTGCCGGTTCCGCAACCGGCTGATAGCGGGCCGCGTCTGGCTCAGGTGATACGTCTTGAGGCTGGTGGTCGCTCGGTAAATATTCAGGCAGATAATGTCGATACCTTGCTGCAAGTGCTTGCAGATGCGGGTATGCGCACGATTTAGGACACATCATGCAATTAGATACGGTAACACTGCCAGATGATTTGTTTTGGGCAGATGAGTTCGACTGGTCTGGCGTAGGGCAAACAGTCAAGCGCTCGGTGACTGGCGCAATAGTGATACAGGAGCAGTTGATGCAGTTTGGTCGCCCTATTGTGTTGGCTGGAAGTGAAAGTGCGGGCTGGGTGAGGCGGACTGTTGTCGAGGCGTTGCACGCCATGGCTTTTCAGGCTGACAGGGTGATGACTTTGACGCTCGGTGATGGTCGTTCATATCAGGTGCGTTTTGATCGCAGCAACGGTGCACCTGTTGAGGCGCGGGAGGTGCTGCCAGCGGCAAATCCCGGTGCTGACAGTTTTTATTATGTAACGCTGCGCTTAATCACAGTGGGATAAACACTTATGGCAATTAACCCGGAAGATGTAAAGATTTATGAGCCGCAGCGCTTGACTGATGAGAGTGATGGCGGTGGCCGTGCCACTGGTAACGTGGTTGAGGATGGTGTTGTAAACAATCTTTTCGCGGACATTTCTCGCGTTGATAGAACGGTTGGCGATGTTTCGCTGCGTAAGTTTTTCGTGGGTGTTGATACTGACAATCAGGATATGTACCTGGGTGTGCATTCGATTATTTCCGAGGCACCGGAAGATGAAAACGTGTCGGTTTTGTTGTTTGATGCCGGTGATGAGGGCGACGAGCGCAGCGATGCGCAAAACCGGGTCGAGAGCTACGTGGTGCCAGGCGCTGCTGCGCCGTGGGACTTGCAGGGTAATCAGTACGCCGGGCAGCGGGCTGTCGTTGGTTTTCAGATCAAAGAGGCGCGTGTGCCAGAGGTTGGCGAGGTGTATCTGTTGCGCGACGAAGATGCTGGTAACGAGCAATATATTCGTATTGCTGATATTGAGCATGAAATGATGCCTTACACTGTGCTGATTGGTGGCGCTTATCAGACATTCGAGCGCAGGCAGCTTAATATCACGCTGACATCAACGCTTAAAACTGACTTTCCCGGTGGGGATGTTACGCCGGCGGGTCCGGCGGGCCCTCGGGCGGACATTTTAACGACAAAGGTGGCTGATGCGGCCAGGTACTGGGGTGTGTCCGAGTCTACGGAGGATGTATCTGTCGGTGATGTTGGGGTAAATGTTGCCAGTATTTACAAGTCAATTGTGCCGAGCGCGCGTGCAGAAAAAGCAATTTTAGATCAGGTTGCCGGGTATGACCGTCTTAGTTTGATTACCGCGTCGTCTGGCAGGGTATCGCAAGGCGTTGAGTTCGTTGCTATTAACGAAAAGGAAATTTTAGCTTATCTGCCGCGCGCTATTGAACCAGGTTCTCTGCGGTTTACCTGGGCTAGGGGGCCTGTCGTCTATTCTGATAACGGAGACGGCACGATGAGTGTCGTTTCTGGCTCGCCGCAAGTTGCGATATCAGTAGATTATAAAGAAGGTATCATTCGCGGTGAAAGCTTGGGTATGACGTTTACTGTTGGCAATTATTACGGCTGGATTACTGTTTATCCGAATTCAAGACGGCCATCCTCTTGCTCCTATCTTCCTGCTGTAAAAGCATCCGGCCGTGCGCTGTCTGCTGCTGACCCTGTCACGTTGCAGAACCGCGCGTTGAGCATTGTTAAGTCGTTTGCGGATGCAAAACCGGCGCCTGGTACGTTTTCTCTGGCGTATCGAGCGCTGGGAAGCTGGTATGAGTTAGTAGATCGTGGAAGTGGTATTTTAAGCGGCGCTGGCGCTGGCTCAATTGATTTTATGACAGGTACGGTAAATGCCACGCTTGAGGCGTTGCCCGATCCTGATAGTCACCTTGTCTGGACGTACTTGCCAAATGAATCTGGCGACACCAGCAAAATAGACTCTATTGATACTCATATTGTTGGTCGCTGTCGAGTCTCGATTCCCGAGAACGCCGTGCCGGGTAGTGTTGTAATTAATTACACTGACATTAACAACAACGTGCGCTCTCTGAGTGACAGCGGAAATGCGGGGGTTTTGACCGGGCATGGAACGGGTGAGATTGATTATGGTAGCTTAACAGCCGTTTTCTCTCCCAGTTTTGGCGCGCATAAAAACAACTTTTCGGTTGAGGTGGTGGTGCAGTCGTCTGCGGCGGAAACAAGCGCAATTCCAATGTCGAGTTACAGTGGAGGTGTTTTGTCGGGCACATTGCCGGATGCGCCCATTCGTCCAGGCAGTGTTGCTGTTACGGCACTTGTCAATGAAACCAGTGCGCGCACTGGTGTTACCGTCACAAGAGAGATTGTGATTTCAGACGACGGTTCGGGTGGGTGGAGTGCTGGCCACGCTGGCACTATTGATTATTCGTCCGGGGTTTTTAATGTTGATGTCGTGCGTGAGACTACGTTCACGCGCAATCAGTATGGCTGGGTCGATTCGCCTTCGGGCAGGCGCTGGGGCGTAACATCGGTAACTACTGTAAGTAGCTCTGTTCCTGCGGGTGATGCTGTTGTTCGGTATCAGAGTAGCAGTTCACCAGCGGCGAGTGAGGCTCCTGTGCCGGCTGAGTGCGAGTTTGTCTATCAGTTGCCGATTGGCGGGGGGCAGTTGCGGCCAGGGTCTTTTTTTGCGGCTATCGGCCCTTCTCATAATTATCAGGCAACACGTGTTATTGATAGAGATGGTATTTTGTATGGCGGGCATTCCTATTACTCCGGTGCTGCCACGGCTTGTGGGTCGGTGAATTATGAAACCGGCGAGGTTGTTTTTGATAGTTACCCTGGTCGAGATGACTTAATGCAAAAGATGTGGGTTTTGGCAGGTGTCACCGCCACCGGAAAGCCGCAAGTTGACCACGTTTCATTTAGAACGCCAGGTGCCCCTCTGAATCCGACAAGCCTGGTTGTTACCTTTACCGATGCAGAGGGTAACTTAATAAATGAGACGGCAGATCAAAGCGGCATTATAAGTGGTGCGTCCATTCAGGGTACTGTCGATGTCACGACTGGGCTTGTTGACTTAAGTTTCACAGACGGCACCAACCCGGTTTATGTGTGGGGTAGTACGGGGCGTTACAGTGCGGTGATGATTCGCTCTTTGCCGCTTGATGCTGATTTGATTGGTTTAGACCCGGTGCGGCTGCCAAGTGACGGTCGTGTACCTATTTATCGTGAAGGTGATGTGTGTGTTATTCACCATAAGGCGGAGGCGGCGGTGTCTCCAAGTGCCAATCTGGTTGTAAATACAGGGCGTCCAAATATCGCTAACGCCTGGGTTGAGGATGCTGATGGCGGCAAGCTGAATCCGACGCAGTACACGGTTGATAAAGCGGCGGGCACGCTGACTTTTGCTGACCCTTTAGCGCTTGAGGATATCGCAGGCAACGCGTTAACTGCTCCCTACAAGGTGCTAAATAGAATCGAGCACATGACTATGATAAACGGCGTCGATGTGACCGGTCACTTATCATTTATTGCGCCTAGTGGCCACGATTTTCCCGCTGGTGAAACACTGGTATCGAGCGCGAAAGTGTGGGGGGATATCAATAGTCGCTATTTTAATTTTTTCAAGCAACGTACATGGAATAGCGGTAGCCCAAACTGGACAGATGAGCGCATCGGTGATGACACCACTGCGTCTTATAACGAAATCGACAACCCGATAGAGATAGCGAACCGCGGGGCAATTACTGAGAAGTGGGCGATTGTTTTTACCGGCTCAACGACTTTTCAGGTCGTGGGTTCAGAGCTGGGCATAATTGCCACCGGTAACACCTCCACTGACTTAATGCCTGTAAATCTCAATACGGGTTTTCCCTATTTTATTGTGCGCGCCGCAGGCTGGGGCACAGGTTGGGCGGCGGGCAACGCGGTACGGTTTGATACCGAGGGCTGTCTTGCGCCGGGTTGGATATGCCGCACGGTGATGTCGGGGCAGGGCACAATCGAAAATGATAAGTTTGACCTGCAAATTCGTGGTGATGCTGAATAATGCCTGTTACGCCTGTGCCTGGTGTTATCGCCGAGGCGGGTGTGCCGTGGCAGAAAGCAGCGCCTGTCAACACCGAACGGTGTGCCAGGTTTGAAGCGGCAAGCCAATTTGATGTAACGGCCGTGCAAAGCGCTAAGAATGCGCAGCAGAAAATCGACCGGGTAGCGCGGGTTCGGTTTGGTGAAGCGCCGCGGCGTGATGTTGCTGCGCGTTCTCCGTGGGGTGCCCCAAAGCCGCGTCACGCGGCCACACTTATACGCTGGGTCGGTATGTTGCCTGTCGCGAATATTGAGCGCACGCGAGTGAGCTGGGGGCGCCCTGGTGTTGTTGATCGTCAGCCTGTCGCGTCGCCGTACATCAACGTGCTGCCAAAGCGCGATACGCACAGCGCCGTTCCGTGGCGTTCGACAAATCCGCATGCTAGCGAGCTGGCCGCCGCGCCAAAGCCGCGTGATGTGTTTTTGGTGTCGTGGCGGCGCCATATAAAGCAAAAAGACCTTTTCAGCGCGATACCCTGGGGGCCGCTCGGGGCGCGTGATACCACGTTGCGCTTTGTTTATCCGACCTACACCGGCGAGATTGTTTTGCCTGGCGAGCCGCCCAGTCCGCTGGTGCAAGTGAGTTATTATTTTATGAATTTGGTCACTGTTGTTCGGTTGCCTGATCGCACGCCGATTCACATGCATAACGTGTCAATGTCGCTGGACGTGGATTCGTGGGCCTGGTCTTTGTCCGGTGAGGTGCAGGGGGCTGCATCGCTGAGCTTGATTGCGCCAACGGCTGCTGGACCTGTTGATATTGAGGTCAGTGTAAATGGCTTTTCATGGGTGTTTATGATTGAAAGCTACACAGGTAATCGCCTGTTTGCTGATGATGGCTACAGCGTGAAAGGGGTAAGCCGCACTCAGTTGCTGGCTGCACCCTACGCGCCGCTGCGCAGCGCAGTTGTCGCTTCGCAGATAAACGCAAAGCAGTTGGTTGATGAGCAGTTGCTATACACCGGCTTCACGATGAGCTGGGATTCGCTCACGTCTGATGAAACAACGCCTGACTGGACGATTCCGGCGGGTGCGTGGGCGTATCGCGATCAAACGCCAGTGCAGGTGATTAAAGCGGTTGCCAATGCTGCAGGTGCTGTGTTGTTGCCGGTGCGTGATAGTGATGCCCTGCGTATCCAGCCCCGTTTTCGTATATCGCCCTGGGCGCTTGCCGGTGCGGTGCCTGATGCTGCGTTGGCGATGGGTATGGTGTCGAGTGTCGGCCTTACTTGGTCGCCGCGTCCTCTGTACAACGCGGTGCATGTTTCCGGCAGTTCTGCTGGTGTTGGTTATTTGGCTACGCGCGCGGGAACGGCGGGTGATGCGCCCGCGCCGGATGTTGTCGATGACCTTGCGGTGGCGGTAGAGGTAAACCGCGAGCGGGCCCGGCAGGTTATGTCTGCGTCGGGTAATCAGGCGGTTTACACGTTTACTTTGCCGCTGCCGGAAAGTGGCTTGCAGCCCGGCCTGATTGAGCCTGGAGCAGTGCTTGAGGTGGTCGAAGGCGCGGACGCCTGGCGTGGGTACGTGCTTAGCAATACGGTTTCTTTTCAGGGTGATGGCGCACTTGATGTCAGCCAGCAAGTCAGTGTGGTGAGGTTTTATGAACACGGTTAATCCATGGCAAAGGTTTAAGGGCTTGCTGCCGGGCGGTTCTCGCGCGGTGGTTACCGTGATCTCTGTCAATGCTGATGGCACCAGTACGGTGCGATTGCGCAACGGTGAATCAGTGCTGGCGCGCGGCAATAACGTGCCGGTGAATGCTACTGCGTTGCTGGTTGATGGTGAATTAAAAGGCGCGGTGCCTTCTCTTCCGCAGTTTACAGGCGAGTTTATCTAAGAGGTATTTATGCGAAGTTATGTTGTTGCTGCAGCGGTGTCGCTGCTGGCAGGTTGCGGCGTGGTTGACTCTGTTAAAAACAGTGAGGCTACTGATTACGTGATGGTCACCAGTTCCCAGGCGGGAGGTGCGTATAGGGTGCTGCGGGGTGATTTGCAGTTGTGCAAGCTCACCAAGCATGGTGTGTCCGGGTTTGGTTACAGTTTGATTTTGAGTGATGGTCGGTGTGAAGTGAGGGTGAAAAAGTGACAAATCAACAGAATTTTCCCCACTTTAGTTACGATATAAAAAATGGCCGCGGCGTGCTCGATGCCGGTTTTGAGTTCAAAACGCCGATTGTGGGTGAGGTGGCCGTGCTGGGTAGCACTATCGTTTTGCGCAGTGACGGCACGCTGTGCTTGCTTAAGGGTTATTCGTGGGACTTCGGCAGTGGCGCCATTGATACGCCGGGTATGATTGTTTCCAGCCTGGCTCACGATGGCTTCTGCGATCTCATTGGCGCTGGTGAGCTTTGCAGCAGCTACAGGCGTGTGGCTGACAAGTATTTTTTGCAGTTAATGAAGCACTACGGCGTGCCGTTTTTGCGGCGGTGGTGGTGCTATCTCGCTGTGCGTGGTTACAGTATTGCCAAGGGGCTTGGTTCGTGACGGCTCCGGTTGTTGAGATAGATCGCTGGTATCGCAGTGGTGATTGCACACTTGGGCACTTGATTGCGGGTGATTACCGTTGTTTTACTTTGGAGTTGCCGTGGCGTAACAACCGGCGCGGCGTGTCGTGTATTCCCATTGGAAGGTATCAGGCGCGCAAATATGCTTCGCCCCGCCATGGTCAGGTGTTATTGCTTGACGGTGTGCCAGATCGTGCGTGGATTGAGGTTCATGCAGGTAATTATACTCGACAGGTGCGCGGTTGCATTCTTGTGGGTGAGGCTGTCACTCATTTGGATGGTGACGGCATTCCTGATGTTGCCCGCTCTCGCGCCGCGTTACGCAAGCTGCTTAAGCGCTTGCCCGATGAGGTAGTTGTGGTGATTTCTTAGTGTGCTGTTAAGCGTTTGACATCCGTACCGCTGGGTGATGATTTTGTAAAAGCGATCTTTAAGCGGGCGTAGAGAAATTGCTTTTGCTATAGTTGCCATTTTGCAGAAACCACGTCATGTGCGCTGCTTAGTAATTTGCAAAATGTGTACACAGAGGCGTACATGTGGAAGGCTAAAACCCAGTGAATTCAGATTTTATTCAACAAATTCAACAGCGTAGAACTTTCGCTATCATCTCCCACCCCGACGCGGGTAAGACAACCATCACCGAAAAGCTGTTGCTGCTTGGCAGTGCGATTCAGGTGGCGGGTACGGTGAAGGGTAAGAAAGGTCCCCATGCCACCTCTGACTGGATGAGCATGGAGCAGGAGCGGGGGATTTCGGTGACGTCCTCGGTGATGCAGTTTCCCTATCGCGAGCGGGTGGTCAAC
>PDWJ01001652.1_pt1 | contig 38943 bp, 27 predicted proteins | sample 1430881 | NCBI WGS metagenome assembly PDWJ01 (sample SAMN01162460, study PRJNA174530) | Oral metagenome, whole genome shotgun sequencing project. | biome: Marine environment; feature: Marine mammal; material: Swab sample of the gingival sulcus; isolation source: swab sample of gingival sulcus...
ATTTTTAGTCCCGGGCATATACAGAGTTGCTCCTAAGCAATACTGCAAAATCTCCTTATCTGAGAACTTGTCAAACTCTACAGGGCTATGTACAAATTGGAAACCATTACCATATATATTATTTTTCATCAAAATTTCCTATTAAAACTTCCTATTTATTAAATATAAGTCAATTTAACTTACCTCTTCATAATTGAAACAATAAGCAATTTGTTAAATCATAACAACCCTAACATTTCCATTTTAAGTCTTATCCCAAAATTATATAACTCTAAATACTAATTCTTTACCTCCACCCTAATACATATGATTAGGCTCAGCTGGTATAAGGAACGCTTTCCCTGCAACCCCAACTAGTCAGAGAAATCAAATCTAAAAAGCTTTAAAGCTCACTATTAATATAAAAAAAGCACAACAGCCTACTGTAATAAGAATAAAATCCCTTATTTGCTACAAAAATCTTCTTTCAGATAAGACATAACAATAATGTCAATATACTTACCATCCTTAAAAATTGCTTTTCTAAGAACACCCTCTTTAGTAAATCTAAGTTTTTTATACAATCCAATTGCTTTAGAATTATTTGCCTGAACATTTAAAAAAATTCTATTCAAATTAAGGGAGTTAAAACCAAATTCAATCAATTTAGCTATACTAAGCTTAGCATAACCTTTACCTCTTTGCTCAGAATCAATAAGTATGAAAAGCTCAGCACTATGATTTATTTGACTAATATTCTTTAAACCACAAATACCTACCAATCCACTTGGGCTGTCAATCCCAAAAAGAGATAATTTAAAATCAGGATTTGCAACATTATTTATCCAGTTTATTGTTGCCCTCTTTCCTACAGGAAATGGATGCCCTGAATACATCTCCTTTACTAATTGATCATTGTTAATTTTTTTTACTATTTCCCAATCATCTTCCTCTAGGCTTCTAAAAATAATATTTAAACCATCCACAACTTAAACTTCCAACCTATATTTTAAAAAGTATTTAACATCTCTATTACTATTCCTTTCCCACAATCTATTGTACTCCGAGTAAACCTCTCTATTATAGATGTTACCACTTATATAAAATGGTTTAGTAAAAGGAGAGAACTTCTTTTTATACTTAAAAAGTCCATTATCTGCACTATTAGTGGAACCCCCACCTAAAAGGAAACACTTCTTATTGTTCTCTCTAGCAATATCAAAAGCAGCATCCAAAACAAAAGAACCTGCTCTACATTTTCTCATTTCGTAGTCGCTTGCAGATAAATGACAATGAACAAAATCATCAGAAAATATAAAGAGCGAACCAAAAATAATTTTTCCATCTTTCTCAACTTTATACAATTGAAATTTATCATTTTTCATTATCTCTTCAAAATACTTTTTATCAAAAAAATAAAAACTACCGGCACAATTTTTTTTCATAGTCTCTTTATACAATGAGGTGAATTCTCTTATGTCGTAACTCCTTTTAAACTCCAACTCTCTACTACTCTTTCTCAACTCATTTCTAAGCTTACGAGAATAATTTGACCACCTTTCATCTTTAGTTAAAGACAAATCTATATATACAACATCCCTGTCATACAAATTCATATCTAAAACATCACCAAACTTTACAGGAAAATTGTTAAAAGGGTGAAACCTTATAAACTCAGCGACTATTTTTTCTTCTAAACACCTATTTTTATACTCTTCCATAGCAGATAAGATAAAGTCCTTATTATTACTATTTGTATAATAACCACCGTAACCATATGCGGTTTCTAAATCATAAAAGCCATCTTTAATATCCAAGCCAGCAACGCTTTTAATAGGCCTTTTTATTGAAATATTATAAAATACTTCACCATCCTTTTCATATTTAAAATCAAATATTGAATCTCCACTCCTTAAGTATAAAGATACATAATCCTTTGAATAATAAACATCTTTTATTAAATCCATAAATTCTTCCATACAAAAACCTTAAACTATTGTCAGCTTAAACCTACTTTTATCTGTATAAATATTTTTAAATCCATTATATTATCTATCTTAACAACTAGAATTGAAATATGTTTTAACCTTTTATTTCAATAGGAGGTTATCTAAATAACACAATCCTAAAAAGCAGAAAATAAAAGCTCATAAAACAAAACAGAATCTCAATTTACGACTTGTATCACAAACAGCAAATATAAGAACATTTTCTAGTAAAATTTACAGATATCAAAAATATAATATAATCTTTTTTTTAGCACAACAAAAATTTTAATTTCTATTTAAATTATAAAACTTCTTAAACCAAATAGAAAAACTTTCAATGCCTTCTTCAATAGTGGTTGAAGGAGAATAAGCAGTATCTTTTATTAATTCATCAACATCTGCGGAAGTTCTGTAAACATCTCCAGGCTGCATTGGAAGATAGTTTTTCTCAAATTCAACACCAAGTTTTCTTTCTAACACTCCAATAAAAGATCTAAGAGAAATAGGATTATTATTACCTATGTTATAAACTTTATACATCTCTTCTCCAATAACTTTAGAAGAGATATTAATTACTCTGGACACCCCTTCAACAATATCATCTATATATGTAAAATCTCTATACATATCACCTCTATTGTAAACATCAATCGATTCCCCCTTGATACCTTTAAGAGCAAATTTATAATAAGCCATATCAGGTCTTCCGTAAGGTCCGTAAACCGTGAAAAACCTAAGACCAACGGTTTCTATTCCGTAGAGATGAGAATAAGTATATGCCATCAATTCATTTGATTTTTTTGTTGCGGCATAAAGAGATATTGGATTATCTACATTATCTGTTACTTTTAGCTTTTCTTCCTTACTATTTCCATAAACTGAAGAAGAACTGGCATAGATCAACCTTTTAATATTGTGATGACGACAACCCTCCAATATATTAAAAAAGCCAACAATATTACTTTCAATATAGGATGAAGGGTTATCAATACTATATCTAACACCTGCTTGTGCAGCTAAATTAACAACAACATCAAATTTATAGCTGGAAAACAAAAGATCTACGGATTTTTTATCAGAAATATCAAGTTTAACAAATGTAAAATTAATATTTTTAACAGATTCTAAAAACTTACCTTCAAATATATCTTTCTTCTGTATCCCCAACTCTTCCAATCTTGAAAATTTAAGGTTTTGATCATAATAATTATTTATATTATCCAAACCAATAATTTCATGATTTTTACACATCTTCTTTACAAGATGAAAACCAATAAACCCTGCTACACCTGTAATTAAAATCTTCATAGTTGTACTATATCATATATCCTAATAGTTTATTTATACCTTTCTAATGATCTAAGATAATCCGAATAGGTTGACTTTCCATACCTTTTGATAAGCCTTTCAACATCAACAAAAGAGATGTATCCCATGTTTAGGGCAATCTCCTCAGGACAGGATATTTTGAGCCCCTGCCTCCTCTCAATCACTTCAACAAAACTACTTGCATCATATAACGATTGATGAGTTCCTGTATCAAGCCAAGTATAACCTCTTCCCAAGAGTTCTAAGTTCAGCTTGCCTCTTCTCAAATATGTTCTATTTATATCAGTAATCTCCAGCTCTCCCCTATCCGAAGGCTCAATATTCTTTGCAATATCAACTACATCGTTATCATAAAAATATAATCCTGTTACTGCATAATTTGATTTTGGAAAGCTTGGCTTCTCTTCAATTGACAAAACCCTTCCTTCTCCATCAAATTCTGCCACACCATACCTTTGAGGATCCTTAACATAATAACCGAAACATACAGCTCCATCATCTATTTTTGCTGACCTTTGAACTTTTTGCTTAAGACCTTGACCATAAAAAATATTATCTCCTAAAATTAGACTTACACTATCATTTCCAATAAAACTTTCTCCAATGAGAAATGACTCAGCAATCCCATTTGGATACTTTTGCTCCCTATAACTAATATCCACTCCCCACTGAGAACCATCTCCCAAAAGATTTATAAAACTTGGAAGATCTCGAGGGGTTGATATAACCAATATATCTCTTATCCCTGAAAGCATCATAACAGATAAAGGATAATATATCATTGGCTTATCGTAGATAGGCAAGAGTTGCTTGGAAATAGTAAGTGTTAGAGGATGTAGTCTTGATCCTGCTCCACCGGCTAATATTATACCTTTCATAAAAATTCTCCAACAACACAAAAATATATAATTTTCGAAATTAGTATAATAAAATAGTAATTTAATTCCAAATAATACAATGAAAAAAAATAATCAAGATAAAGGGTTAGATAAAATAATCAAATTAGATTTATAATCTTTCTCTATTCTAATTTCTTAAACAACTAAAGGTAGCAATATTTCATCTCTTGTTTAAAGTAGAATATATCCACTCCTTTAAAATAGATATATTTATCGTTATCATATTAGCTTAATAAATTTTACTATAATTGACTTTCCGGAGATTTTTTATTAGATTCCTATCGTAAAATGAGATTTGCTATCCCTAAAATAATCATTGTTTTTATAATTGGAGAGTTTATGAGTAGAGTTATTGGTGTAATAGGTTTGGGGTATGTGGGCTTACCACTTGCAGTTGAATTTGGAAAATATTATGAAACCATTGGGTTTGATATAAATCCAAAAAGGGTTAAAGAGTTAGTTGATGGACACGATAGAACATTAGAGGTTAGCGATGAAAACCTTAAACTTGCAAAGAAACTTAAGTATACATCCAAGTTAAATGATCTAAAAAAGTGTAATATTTTTATAGTTGGGGTTCCAACCCCGGTAGATAAAAATAAAAAACCAGATCTCACACCTCTTCTAAAAGCTACCGAAACCGTTGCAAAGGTTCTTTCAAAAGGTGATATAGTTATATATGAAAGTACCGTTTATCCGGGAGCTACAGAAGAAGATTGTGTTCCTATATTAGAAAAAATTAGTGGATTTAAGTTTAATGAAGGTTTTTATTGCGGCTTCTCTCCGGAAAGAATAAATCCGGGAGATAAGGTTAATACTCTTACTACTATAAAGAAGATAACATCCGGATCTACTCCTGAGATAGCTACTATTATTGATAATCTTTACAACACAATAATCAAAGCCGGAACACATAAAGCATCATCTATTAAGGTTGCTGAAGCTGCAAAAGTAATTGAAAATTCCCAAAGAGATGTAAATATAGCCTTTGTTAATGAGCTATCAATAATTTTTGATAAAATGGGTATTGATACTGTTGAGGTTCTGGAAGCTGCCGGGACAAAATGGAACTTCTTACCCTTCAGACCGGGACTTGTTGGTGGTCATTGTATTGGAGTTGATCCTTACTACCTAACCCATAAAGCTCAAGAAATTGGTTACTTCCCTGAAATAATTTTAGCAGGAAGAAGACTAAATGACAATATGGGTAGCTATATAGCATCAAAAGTTGTTAAGCTTATGATTGGGAAAAGCCACAAAATTAAGAACTCAAAAGTTCTTATAATGGGGATAACTTTTAAAGAAAATTGTCCCGACATAAGAAATACCAAAGTAGTAGATGTAGTAAAAGAACTAAAAGAGTTTGGTTGTATTGTTGAAATAACTGACCCTTGGGCAGACAGCAAAGAGGTATATGAGGAATATAATATTAAACTCATTAAAGATGTTGACTACTCTTCATACAATGCAATAATATTAGCTGTTTCCCATAATCAGTTTTTAGATGTTGATTTAAAAAGATTAAAATCAAAAGATTGTGTTATATATGATGTTAAAAGCATCCTTCCAAAAAATATTGTTGATGAGAGGTTATAAATCATGAAAATTGCTGTAGCCGGTACAGGTTATGTGGGGTTATCAAATGCTGTATTAATTGCTCAAAACCATAAGGTAACTGCACTTGATATAAACCAAGAAAAAGTTGATCTTATAAACAAAGGGATTTCACCTATTGTTGATAAAGAGATAACTAATTTTTTGGGAAATAAAGAGTTAAATCTTGTTGCAACATTGGACAAAAGTATTGCCTACAAGGATGCAGATTATGTTATTATTGCAACTCCAACAGATTATGATCCTGTTAAAGACTACTTTAACACATCCACAGTAGAGAAAGTTATTGAAGATATTATGGAGATAAATCCTAACACAATAATGGTAATAAAATCTACCGTCCCTGTTGGTTATACCAAAGATATCAAAAAAAAATACGGTATTGAAAATATTATGTTTTCACCTGAGTTTTTGAGAGAGGGAAAAGCTTTATATGACAACCTATACCCTTCAAGAATAATTGTTGGAGAAAAGTCTGAAAGAGCTAAAATTTTTGCAAATCTTCTTTCTGAGGGTGCGATTAAGAAAGATATAGAAACTCTTTTTATTAATTCCACTGAAGCTGAGGCGGTAAAACTATTTTCTAACACCTATTTGGCAATGCGTGTTGCATACTTTAACGAGCTGGATACCTATGCCGAAATAAGGGGATTAAACACCCAAGAAATAATTAACGGAGTTGGACTTGATCCTAGAATTGGAAGTCACTATAACAACCCTTCTTTTGGGTATGGAGGCTACTGTCTTCCAAAAGACACCAAACAATTAAGAGCCAACTATTCGGATGTTCCAAATAACCTTATTGCAGCAATTGTTGATGCAAACAGAACAAGAAAAGATCATATTGCAGATATGATTATAGCAAAAAAACCTAAAATAGTCGGGGTCTACAGATTAACAATGAAAACTGACTCTGATAACTTTAGAGCATCATCTATTCAAGGAATAATGAAAAGAATTAAGGCTAAGGGTATAGAGGTAATTGTTTACGAGCCAGTTTTGAAAGAACCAGACTTTTTCAACTCTCGTGTTATAAATGATATTAAAAGATTTAAAGAGCTATCTGATGTTATAGTTACAAATAGATTGAGTGAAGATTTAAATGATGTAAAAGATAAGCTTTACACAAGAGACCTTTATACAAGAGATTAAAAATTGAAAAAATCCATTCTATTTTGTAAAAAAGTTGCATATGATATGCAACTTTTTTATTATGATTTAATAATATTTAAACTATATGGAGTTTTAAATGAAAGATTTAAAATATGAAGATGCTGTTAAAGAGTTATCAATAATTGTTGAAAAGATGGAAAAAGGAGAGGTTTCTCTAGAAGAAACGGTTAAATATTACGAAGAGGGACAAAAACTTTTACAATTTTGCAAGGATCAACTAAATAGTGCAGAAGGTAAATTAAAAAAGCTATCACCCACTGGTAATACAAGTGAGATATAAAAATAGAATCTAACCTTTTTGAGGAGCTTCTAAACGTTACTAAGCTTTAACAAGTATAAATATAAAAAAAGGGTCTCAAATTGAGACCCTTTTTTTAACTAGAATAGGAACTATTCTCCTTCTTCTTCCTCAAATGGATCAATAGAAACATCAAAGAAATCAATGAGAGCCTTAAAGTTTTTTGAAACCGGTTTATAAGTTTCACCGTTAACAGTTGTCTCATCATTGTTCATATAGTAAAGTGGGAATGAAAGAAGTGCTGTTCTATACGCATCACCCTCTTTAATATATGTTGTTCCAATTGTACCTGTAGTGTGTCCTACCAGCTTATTAGGATCTTCAGGGTCATTAGGAAGAGTTACCGAGAACTCATATCCTGTCTCATCTTTATAGATATTATTACCCATATCTTCAAGATCATATATTGAATATAGAGAGAATATAGGAGTTCCTGAGTTAATGATAAACGGCTGAATATTTGCCATTACCAAACCATTATCTCTAAATCTATAAAGCTTAGATCCTTGATCATAGTTGAAAGCACTATTAGTTTTTACAGAGTCAAATCTCATAGATACATACTCCGGAGCATGAGCATAAGTTTTGGCTCCAATACAATCGTAATCATCAAAACCAACTTCATCAACCATTCTTTGATATCCATGAGCATTAAAGATCTTATACATACCAATGTATGACGAAAGGAAAGGGTTTGAAGAAACAATTGTACTAATATCATCATCAACATAAACCTTGTTTGAGATATCGCCTCCACTAGGATTTATAACATCTGTTCCAATAGATAATATTTTACCACCAACACTCAAGTACTCTCTCAAGTTTCTCCAGTCAGCAGCCTCATTATCACCAATTAAACTCATATCTCCTACAACCCAATCATCAGAAGCAATTATTACTAACCTGTACTCAGAAAGAGTTTGAAGATTTGCGACACCCTCAGTATCCATAACATGAACACCATATTGATCCACAGGATCTACATCATCTCCTGCCTCATCTTCATTAACAAAACCATTCTCCTCTAAAAGAGACTTATAGAAGTTTAGATGATCCTCTTCTTCAGGAATCATAACCCTCTTCTTATTTGGCTTTTGCTCTGAATAGAATGTAGCACTTAGAAGAAGAGCACCCTTAGTCATTTTAGGTAAGAATGTTTTGAATCTGATTTTTGTAGTACTATCAGCTTCTACAAAAGCATCATCTCTAACTTTTACAGAAAACATAAACTCTTGGATATCTTGACCTGAGCTTCTTGCCTTATCAAAAAGAATCTTGGAGAAACTCTTTTTCTGACCCACAGAACTCCAATCAGAAGAATCAACAGTTTCAAAAACTCCATCGTTATCTTTCATGGAAAGATTCCACTTATACTCAAGAGTTACTTCACCATCATCATCCTTAGAGTACCATTTAAAATCAAAAGGACTCCAAGTTTCAGTTGGTGCTTTAAGAATCATATAAGGATCAACAATACCAACCAAAGTATCCAATTGGTTTTGAGATATAAGCTTAACACCAAGCTTATCAGAACTTAATTTAACCTTTTCAGGCTTAATATTTGTTCTTCCAAATTTCTTTGAAACAATATTACTTCTTGCACCTTTAGAATCTACAGCATAAAGAAACATTGTTGAGTACACAGTTCTTTTATTTATCTCTTGAACAATAGTTGTATCCGGTGTTGAAGAGACAGTATCAGTATAAGTTACGAAACTTTCAACAAAGTTTTCTTCATTACCATTATAATTTGAGTATGGGAAAGAAACATTTGCATACATATTTTTTGTCTGCTTCCAGTTTCCGTTTAGATACTCATTGTTAAGTATAGCATCCTCTCCATCTTCCAAAGTAATAGAGGAGTCTGTTGTTACAATATACCTAAATGTCAAATCATAATCGTCCGCATCGTTAGCATACCACGGAACTTTTATCTCTTTCCTACTAACCTCAATTGTACTATTTATATCCGAAGAGTCCGTCACCATTGGAGATGGTGAAAACCTAACCGTTGGTTTGACATTAGGCTTAACGCTACCATCAAACTCTCCGGTACAACTAATGAGGAGTAATCCAAGAAGTGTTATTAGTATATAAACTTTTTTCATTTTTTACTCCTATTTAATAATTACAAACTTACCAACTTCATCATATCCATCATCATCAAGATTCTCAACATGGAATAGATAAACACCGGAAGTAACAGTTTGTGAATTTTCATTTAAAAGATTCCAATCAACAGCATAGGTAGCAAATTTATACTCTTCACTGGCATTACCATTGTGAGCAAGAACCTTAACAAGATCTCCTGCAAGAGTATATATTCTAATTACCGCTCTTTTTGGAACATTAAAGAACACAATCTTTCTGTCATCAGCAGACCAATTGTTTTCAAGACCTATATTTTCCCAACCTTCAGCCTCATAATCAATATCAGATCTGTAAGGATTTGGAACTACATAAACTTTATCATCATTAACAAACTTACCCGGAACAGCAGAAACTGCGTTTGAAAGAGGGTTTGATGTTTGAGGTTTTGTGTCATTTCCAATATCACCAAAATCTGTTGCCGTTACGGCTACAAAGAACTCTCTTGCAATAGTTTTGTTAAAGAAAGTAAATGAATATGACCAAACATACTGAGGCTCAGAATTTCCTGTAGCAGGATCCACAACTACAAAATTATCATCAGGTTCTGCCGATCTTGTAGCTACAAACTGATACTCGTCAGTTTTGTAAGGGAAACTATTGTACAAACCTTTTAGAGGTTGTCCTGTAATTTCCGGTTCTCCATTATCATCATAAAGTTTAAGCGGAATATTTTTACCAAGAGGCTTAAGAACATATAAAATGTCAATACCTTCAGGATTATAGAATTGATAACTTTCAGGATAATCTCCACTATCAATCTCTTCTTGAGAAAGAGGAACAGATCTACGATCAGGAAGATAGTAGTCTGAAGGATTGTTTACATTTACATAAACATAATCAACTCTATCAGCAGAGAAAATCTCAACAAAATTCTCAAGTCTCTTAACATTAGCTACTGAAACATTATACCCTTCAAAATCGTACAACTTTGAGAAAGGATCTACTGAGAATTCAGAACCACTAGGAATCTTATCTCCATTAAAATAAGATAACTCATGAGAAGTCCAATTAACAGTAACATTTGAACCATCATAATCAACAGAAAGTGTTGGGGACGGTGGTGGTGGTGGTCCATCAAAATCAGGAACTCCATCTCCAGGGTTTAGAACACCATCATCGTAACCGTATCTAACATATTCAACAAAAGCATTGTTTGGATCATTTTCATTAAGATACGCTACTTTATATCCGAAATCTTCGGAGCTTCCAATCTCTTCATCCTCATAGAAAGGGATACCCGGATAAGATCCTAATCCGTTAGCATACTTTAAAACCCTATCTTCCATTTGAGCATCATCAAAATCTCCAGGAACAAGTGTAGCTCCTGTAAAAAGAGTATCTAGAGCATAATTACTTTCAGTTCCATCTTCATCAGGTCCTATATAAGAGATATTAGACCACCAGCATAAATCTCCGGATTTAGCCGCATACAAGCCGTCTAAACCAACATCTTCACCATACCAGCCATCTCTTTTTTCCTCTGTAGTTCCATCTTTTCTCTTTTTAGAGTCTTTCATTGGAACATCATAAACTTTTTCAGTCCACAATATATTTGTTACAGCTTCTTCAAAATTAAGTCTTTTTGCATAAGCATCATAGTTTGCAGGATCCTCTCCAAGGGCTCCCATATCTTGCTCTTCAGACTCGTGAAACTTTGTATTTACAATATAACCTAAAGTAAGCTTTAAAGAGTCTCCGTTTTGGAACTTGTAAGCTTCTACAACTTTATGAGTATCTTCACTGTTAACTTCACCATCTCCATTAGAATCCCAAGCAAGTTTCACACTAGGATCCTTAATTCCCAAAGGTCCGAAAGAAACATAGGATTTAGTATCTCCTCCGTTAGCGAGGTCATACATTTCTGAAAAAGGACCATCCTCTTCTTCATTCCATCTTTTCCAATAATCATTTTGTCTTTCATCTTCAGGAGGAGGCGCAAAAGCTCCACCTGTGGCATAGGCACCATCTGTAACAGCCGGAAGGTCATATTGATTATAATCAAACTCTCCGTTTGACATTACCATATATTTTGCTCTGTCACCGGCAGGTCTTCCCTCGGTAGCACCACCAAGACCTTCCAGGTTTCCACCACTATTTTGGTCGTAAGTAAAATACCCTTGCTCACCATCATCGTAACCAAGCTGAGCAGTAGTTAAATCATACTGCCACTTAACACCCTTAACACTGGTTCCATAAACATCAATATAGTCATCAGTGTTATGCAATCCCGGATACCAAATAGGACTCCAGTCTGCCACCTCATTTTGAGCAGCAACATACATGTTATAAGCGTATCTAATACCCGGATTTGGAGATCTTAAAACCTTGATAGTTACAACACCTTTTGCTCCGTTCAGTGGGGAACCGGCACTAGGCTCAGTACTACCATCATAATCTCTACCGTCATTATCTGCAGCCCAAATAGCGTTAAGATCTGCAGTTACCTCTTTTTGAACATTTACATCAAAATATGTGTATTTAGTAATAAATCCACCCATATCATCTTTGGATAAAACTTGGTCTTCAAATTTCTTATCTCCGATATCACAATCAAAGTAAACACCCATGAAGAAGTTGTATATATCTCTTGGATTATTATTCTCATCAAAACTTGTATTGTAAATAGTATAGTCAATGATTACAAACTTTCTTGCATAATCATAAGACCAAGCATAACTTGTCTGCTTAACCTCAACACCCAAAGGTATATGATCCCTCTTTTCAGTATCACAAATACCGGTAGCAGCCCTATTTACATATTTATCTGTAAACCAAGTTACAAACTCCTCTTCAGCAGTAGCTAAAGGATCATAAACATCTTCAAGTAAACAGTTTTTCTTACCTTTTACATTGGACTTTTCTACAATACTAGCATGAGCATTTGGAACCACAAACTCTGTAGGCCAAAGCTCTCTAGGCATATTACTTGGACCTCCATCTCCATTCCAACCTTCATATCCTGTTGTTACATAAGGTCCGGCAAATCTTGTAGCATTAACACCATTAGCCATTTCCACTGTAGATTCTGTTAGATAACCACCAAACATAAGACCACCAACAAACAAAAAGCTCTTTCCGGAACCACCCGGAAGCTCGGAAGAGATAGCCGTTTGCCCTGTACAAGGATCATCTAATTGACCACTAGGATTCCCAAAGAAACCAGCATTTGTAATCATAATCCATAATAAACCTGCTTTATGAACCCTAGCTTGAACTTCTACTATACCTCTGCTCTTATTAACTTTAGCTCTATCACCAATATTTTCAGGTGCATGATTAGCCATTAGTGAAGCAGAGAGAACAGTTATTAAAACTAATGTTACTATTTTTTTTAAACTCATAACCTCTCCTTAATTACCATTGATAAGAAATAGTAAACTTATAGTGTCTTCTCTCATCAATATTTGTTGGATTAGCGTGATAATCCTTGTAATAAACTTGCTCAGGATTATCTTCATAGTACTGATCACCATGAACATTCCACTTACCACTATCCGAATAAACAGATAAAACATTAACTTTATTAAACAGATTGTAAATATCAAACTGAAGCTTAACATTTCCATAATTTGCATCCTCTGTAGCAAGAGCAAATGTTTTAATGAATGAAAGTTCTGTTTCCTCTGTCCAATCCATTCTTTCAGAGTTTCTTTCAATATCTTTTTGAGAAACAATTTCAGGTAGGTAGTAGTCAACGCTAGGAGTAAATGGTTTTCCGCTACCAAACTCAGTGTTTACAGAGATACTCCAATTATCTAAATAATCAATATCAAAAAGCTTCTCATCTTTTCCGTAAACAATTGAAAATCCTGCATTGATACTATGTCTCTCATCCCAGTTTAAAGGAGTCTCTTTTCTGGCAATATTACCTTCATTTTCAGCATTATCGGTAACACTTGAAGATTTTCCGTAAGCATAAGCTAGAGCATATGAGAAGTTCCAACGATAGTTATTGTTTAAAGCTTTCTCAACCTTAAGCTCAATACCTCTTGATTTACCGTAATCAGAGTTTGTATAGAGGAATCTTTTGAAAACACTTCTTTCAACAGATCTTGTGTTGATCATATCATAAATATCCTTAAAGTATCCGTTAACCTCAAGAAGATACTCACCAAACTGATTTTCAACACCAATCTCATAGTTAACATTTTTCTCAAAATCAAGATTCATATTACCAATGATAGTGTTTCCTGCACCATAAGGCTTATTGTCTGAATCATAAACTCTTGTATAAGAAGGAAGCTGATACATATGACCATAAGAGAAGAAAAGCTTAGATGTCTCTGTTATTGAATGAGAAACACCAAATCTAGGACTTATTCTAGAAGTATACTGGTCAAGTTTATCTTCGTAACCAACAGCTCCATCATCTCTTCTTTCATTATAGTAATCAGTAGCATCATCATCGTGTCTTCTCATGTCATATCTAATACCGGCGTTAAGAACAAGGTCCTCAAACTCCATCTTATCTTGAAGATAAAGAGAAAACTCAATAGGACTATACTTATAAACTGTTTTAAGGGCTCCAATTTTTGGATAAGGATCACCATCAATTTTACCCCAAGCCTCTTCACTATACTTTGATTGAACACCTGTCAGACTATAGTAATCCAGATCATGATAAGTAAACACAATACCGGATTTAACAAGATTAGCTTTATTTATCTGATTTGTATAATCAAACTTTAGCTTATAAACACTAATATCATTATTTGAGTAGTTTGTGAAAATTTGAGCTCCCGGTTTTGCGAATCCGGACTCTTCATTCCACTTACCATCATAGTTATAATCAATAAAAACCTCACCTTCATCAATTAAACCATTTGGTTTCTCAAACATACCGTCCCTGTTTTGGTCTGTCCAAGTGGCAAGATTTTCGCCATTAACCAAACCTTGATCAAGAGTTATGCCATCAAGGTAAGAGGTAGTATTTTCATACTGCTCTCTTGGTGCCTTATACTCAACATATGAACCCCTGTAGAAAACAATATCTTGATTTGCACTAGGAGGTATAATCCAACCTAAAGGCTCATTATTATCAAAATTAGTTCTAAGAGAACAATAGGCTTCAAACTCATCAAACTTAACCTCATAACCCGGAGTAGACACAGTCCAACTTCCTTCATCATATTTATCGTTGAAAGATGGAGTAGGTTGAGACTCTGATCCTCTGGAAGATCTAAGATCACACCAATCCTCAGCAGGATACGAAATCAATGTATCTCCCGTAATATGTGCCATTCCATACTTATCTGCATAATAATTATATAAACTATCAGGAATTGTAAAAGCACCATTATATGGAGTAGCATCATCCCATCTACCATTCTTGGTAAACACGGCAACATCATCAATAAGATACCACCTTCTCTCATCAATAAACGGTTCTCCGGTATCAAACCAAAGATCACCATCCATTATAGGCTCATTACCAAATGTAGCATTTCCACCGTATAAGTTTTGAACATAGTGTCCGTCAAGGTTAACATCGTTGTAACCTTCAAACATTTTACCCTCTAAGCTTCTAAACTTAAAGCTTTCACCTGGGTAAGTGTAAGAAACACCATCCAAATCAAAAGATGAAACAGCTAGATCTGTTATTGTATAGTCTCTTCCAAAACCGATACTCATTGTTTTGTTCAAGATAGAGGATTCTGTTTCAACATAACCTCCGTAAGCTTTTCCTTCATCCCAATAGTCCCACTTATGATTATTATTGGAATCAAAAAGAATATCGCCATCCCAGTAGTTATTCTCGTTTGCATCAAAGAAATATTCGTTCCCGTCACATTTTCCATTATCGTTGGTATCAATGAAATACTCTCTATCAAAATAACCGTTTCTATTTCTATCAACAAAGCCTTCATAGTCTCCGTTATCAAAAACACCATTATTATTAGCATCATGTACACCTGCAATGAAAACATCTGTTGAATCTTCCGGAACAACTTCATCCGGCTTCATACCACCAAGAGGAAGGTATTCATACTCTCTATTATAGTAACTAAAAATAAGATTATAGTAACTATTTTGATCTATAACATGTTTAAGATTTAAATTGTATATACTGGTTTCACTAGAAACCTCTGCAGCTGATTCAGGAGAATATCTTCCAATCCAAGCATATTGGTACTGATGAGTATTATTTCTGGTATAAGAGAATGTAAGATTAACATTATCTGTAATATCCCATGCAGTTTTAAGAGTAAGGTTGAAAGTATTATCCCTCTTTTGAGGCATTTTAAAACCAAAACCGGTTAAATCATAGTCATCCCACTCATAGTAATCATCAGAGTTATTCTTCCAGTCTTTGTATGATCTTGCAAATCCATTTTCCATATTCAAAGATGTAGAAAGGAAATATGTAGGCTTGTTATTCCCCTTGAAGAAAGGCACAGGTCCATTAATACTGAAAAGACCATTTTGGAGATCAAACTTATTATCCCCTAAAAATGCGTCTGTAGAGTACTTCATATAACCTGAAGTTTTTTTCTGATCACCTATTTTATAAACAATATTAACATTACCGGAAAGAGCATCACCATACTCAGCGTTAGGAACACCCTTCTGGATATCAAATGATTGAATATTAGCAAAATCAATATCTACCGGCTTCTCCTTTGTATTTGTAGTAGGGTCACCAACAGAGATACCATCTATGTTGTATGAAACCTCACCACTTCTACCACCTCTAAAGTGTAGTTCTCCATCAGCACCGGTTTTTATACCACCTTGCTTCTTTAGCATACCTTCAACATCAACTTGTCCACCAAGTTTTGCTGTCTCTAAATCAATGGTTACACCAGAGTTTGATTTTGACTTATTAATTTTTGCTTCTTTTTGGACAACAAACTCAACCTCATCAAGAACATAATCGTCAGGATACATCTTCAAATCCAGAGTCTGAGTCAAATCCACTTTAACTTTTATATCGGCTGTAGCCTCTCTATAACCGATAAACATACATTTTAACTTATAAGAACCGGCTCTTACACCAATGATGTAATAATACCCATCCTCATCAGTCTCGGCTCCCCAAGATGTTCCGTCTAAAACAACGTTTGCACCCGCTAAAGGTTCGCCATTCTCATCCTTAACATACCCCTTTATCTTTCCCGTTACGCCAGCAAAACTGCTAAACACAAAGGAAAAAAGAAGAAGTAACAAGAACTTTTTCTTCATAAAACCTTCTCCGTGATTTTTTAATCAAACATGCCTAATTTATGTAATCTCCATATTAAACTACACTGCAACACGGAAAAAATATACTATGGCAGGCATCAAAATGCAAATTAAAAAAAATTAAAAAAGGTTAAAAACAGGCTTAAAATTTTATAACTTTTTTTAGAAATAATAAAAAAAGCCAAGCAATTAATTTTTTCTTTAGGATATGCTAGAAACTCATAAGAAAAGAAGTTACGGTAAAATAGATTTGAGGAGTGGAACTTACAATGGTTAAGTGAGTGTCAAGAATATGTTTTAACGAAAAACAGAAGTAGGCAGAAAAGCTAAAATTACCAAAAAACAAAAAGGGCGAACCTTTTCAAATTAAAACTCACCCTCTTGAATATTAAAAAATAGAAAGTTGATAAAACTAAAGAAAAGAAAGAATCTCAGTTACAAAAAATTTAAACCTCTCCTTACTTACTTCAGCTGTCTCAAACACCTCCTGGTGTGTTAAGATTTTTTCAGTTACACCTGCGGCAAAATTTGTAATACAGGAAACTGCAATAATCTTATTAAACTCTCTTCCAGCTCTTATTTCAGGAACAGTAGACATTCCAACAGCATCAACTCCAAACTCCCTAAGCATCCTTATCTCCGCCGGAGTTTCAAAAGAAGGCCCGCTCATATAAGCATAACACCCCTTTTTCAACCCTTCAACTTTCTCCAGGCACTCCAAACCCCTCTTAAATGGAAGATCAATACCAGAATCTGAAACAACATTACGATTTGAAAGATTTATATAATCGTTAATGGCCATTATATCTCCAGGCTTAAGATTTTCACCCAACCCTCCGGCAGCATTTGTAAGTATTAAGTTTTTAACACCAACTTTTTTTAGCACCCTTTGATAGTAAACCATAGAATCTAAAGAGTAACCCTCATAAAAGTGATGCCTTCCTGCCATTAGACATACAACCTTCCCACTTAAAAAACCAAAATTGTATGATCCATGATGACCTACAACCGTTGAAAGAGGGTGATCTTCAATCTGATCATACTTAACCTCTAACCTATCTTCAAGAGTATCTTTCAAAAATGAAAGACCGCTCCCCAAAACAATAGCTGTGGGAACATTACCGTACTTTTTAATTACAAAATCTGAAAACTGCTTAATCTTCATTCCAATGATTCTTTCCTAACCAATATTCTTCCACAACCTTCACATATATTGTAATCTGACATTAATGCAATCTTCTGCCTAGAAGTTATAGGAATATGAATTTTACACCCATTACAAAGACCTGTATCTGTAACAAAAGAAACAGCAATACCATTTCTAATTTTTATAATTCTCTCATAGTGATTAAGAAAAGGGTCTCTTATGTTCTTTTTAACCCTATTTCTCTCTTTTTCAATTGAAGAAAGAATTCTCTTATTCTCCTCATCAAGCTTATTAATAGCCTCTTGCTCTTCAGCAAGTATCAACTCCAGCTCTTTAATCTTTTCCATTTTATTTAGTATAGATTGCTCAATCTCTTTAATCTCTTTCTCAAATGTAACAACTTTTTCAGAAAATATCTTAACAGCCTGCTCAAGCTTAAGAACTTCCCTTTTTATATGCTCTTTTTTAGTTTTCTTATCGTTTAAAAGATCCTCTCTCTTCTGAGTCAACAACCTTTCTTGATCCTTTATACCGGAGATAGTTTCAGCCATCTCCTCTTCTAACCTCTCCTTTTCCCTCTCCTCTTTGATTATAAACAAAGTTGTTTCCTCTATCTCAAATTGGAGCCTATTAATTCTAGCTTCAGATTTTTTGATCTCACGGGTACTTTCATACACCTTAGAATCTACTTTTTGTAATTTAACCAACCATTCCAAATCTTTAATCATGGCATCTCCTTAATATTAAAAGCTACAAATCAAACTGTAATGGAAGAAGATCCTCTATTTTCATTTTTTGATAACTTCCATTTTCCGAAAACATATAAACATCCAAATCTTTACAATAATCCGAGAGTAATTGCCTACACCTACCGCATGGTCTTATATATTTATCCGTTTCACCACAAATGTATATAGAAGCAAAATCTCTTTCACCTCCGGAAAGTGCAGATCCAAGTGCTGTCTGTTCAGCACACATACTGAGACCAAACGAGTCTGATTCTACATTCACACCAAAAAAAAGCTCACCCTCTCTTGTTTCAATAGCAGCGGAAACTCTAAAATGAGAATATTTTGCACAGCTATTAACTAAGTTTTTCTTCAGAAGTGTAAATATTTTCTCTATCTTCCTATTCATCTCACTATTATTAGACTGTTCCTTTTACTTAGATCTACAGTTTCAAGACCACTCTTTTTGGTAAAAATATCTAAATTATTATCCTTTGCAATATCTCTCCAGTTTTTGCCATAGGCAATGGCTATCTCTCCAATAGATCTATTATTTATATCTACAACTAAAGTATCCTTCCCTGTTTTTAAATCCTCTTTCTTTAGAAATTTATCTAAAAAAGATCTACTCTTCTTTGGTATAAAAAGGTTATAAGCAACCCCTTTATTAAGCACCCCTCCCCTTCTGTAACCTTTATGTTTCAAATGGGGATTCATTAAATAAAACTCTCTGTAGCTTATCTCAAGTATAGAACAAAAAGCAGTAAAAGGAATCCTTTCTTCAAGCTTAAAACTATATGGTTCATACAGTGATGAGTATCCTTTTTCTAGCTTTGGAACTTCAATGCCATACTCTTTAGAGTTCTTATGTATTAACTTAAGAGCCAAAATTTTTGTAAAATACCTTGAAGTTTCGCCGTTTGAAACACAATCCCAAAAAGTTTCACAATTCTGCTTCATAAGAGACTCGTTCAGAGCTCTTTCTCCACTATTGTAAGCAGACAAAACTTTTACAATATCCCCTTCATACCTCTCTTCCAATTTTTTTATATGTTCACAAAAAGCTTCTGTTGATTTTATAGGGTGGTTTCTCTCATCAACATATCTATTAATCACAAGACCGTACATTTTGCCTGTCGATTTTAAAAATTGCCAAGGACCTGAAGCTTTTCTTGTGGAGACCCTTCTAAAATCAAATGAGGACTCTACCGCAGCAACATATATATAGTCTCTATCTATCTCATACTCATCAAAGATTTTATATATAATATCTTTGTAAAACTCTAAATCATAAAACAGCTTATGAAGATACCCTGCTCTATCTTTTGAATACCATAAAACCTCTCTCTCTATCCTTTCCTTAACTTGAAAGCCGTCCAGACTGATAATCTGACCTCCAAAAGAGATAGTATCCCCAAGAGTCCAGTAGGGAAAAAGCTTTAATGAAAATATTAAAATTAAAATGATTAAATATCTTCTCATAATCTTTTACATCTCATTTCAAAAGTATAACAATCTTAAATGAGCTAATAGATAACAAATTTAAGAAATCTGCCTTTATATTTATCTACCCTTCAAAAGGGCACCAATTAAAAACAGGAGTGAAATACCCACTCCTGTTAATTATACAACATTTATACAATGGAATTCAACTTTTTTTACATAAACTTAAAAAATAGGCTTAATTTTAATAATCTTTTATCAAAACTTATCTTCCATTATATCTATCTTTAAAAGTTTGATATTAAACTAAGTTTAAAGCCATCAAACTCCGGAACCTGCCTACAAGCTCCACCACTACACTTTATACCGGATCTTTCTCTTCCATAGAAAAGCTCAAGTTTATGGTTATCACTTATGTTATAGCCGGCTTCATAACCAATCCACACCTCATCTTCATCATAGGAAAGTCCATCTCCATTTGTATAGATCATAGAAATATTTACATATCCTATTTCAGGATAACTATACTCTAAAGATCCGTAAAAATCTTGATACTCATGGCTCTCCTCACCTGAGTGATGATTTACAAGCTGAACCTCACCGTCAATCTTTATAAGATCATTCTTACTAAGCTCAAAATCAACAGCTGTTATAAAAGTGGTTCTTTCATCATAAACAGATTTATAATCACTATTATCAAAATCCATTCCTAAGTTTTTTTCATACTTGGCATCTCTGAAATATCCAACTCCGGATTTTATACCAAAATGATCTCCTTTGTAGATACCTTCTCCCCAAACATCATAATAAGGAAGAAAGTTTTCATCTGCGTTAGGTATGATTGAGTTTCCGTCATGTAGTGAAGAGAAAGCCCCAATAAGAGCTATCTCAAAGTTATCTATAGCGGTAGTTCTTATCTGAAGCTGATAACCAATCTCATCATTTGCATTAACATTGTGAGCATTATTTTTTAGTAGATGAGCTGTATGATCAATTACCACTTGTGCAGGATTCTGATATGGAGTAAATCCTGAAGACAGATCATTTGGGTTTGCTCCAAACTTATAGTAATCCTTGTACTCTAGCGTAAAAGAGAAGTTCTCAAGACCAAAGTATGAAAGAGAGGTGTAGTTAGCCCAACCCTCTTGTCTAGGAGATCTGTGAGTAGACTTGATAGCGTACTCATTGTAAAAATCTATATCCTTCCAGTTAATGGATGCATTTATACCAAAAAGCTCTGTTTTCTTAATAAAGTTTTCTTTGTACAGGTATTGGGACGTATTAACAGAATCCCCTTCCATAAAAAGATATGAACCACCTATATTAAAACTAAAATCCTCCATCTCAAAATAGTCAGATCCGTTAAAAACAAGGTCAGCACCAAGAATAGAGTTATCCATATACTCAACAGTGTGAAGCTTAGGATCTGCTTTACTATCATCTTGATACTTGTAGTTACTCCTACCTCCCAAGGCTTGAATAGTGAAGAAATCGTGGGAATACTCTACCTTACCACCAAAGATTTTATTATCAAAAAAGTTTGCCTTCTCTTCCCTCAAATCAAGTACAATACCTCTACCAAATATTGTGTAAAAATCTCCGGCTGTAACACTTAAATTATTTCTCTCAAAAGAGATAGATTTTCTTGTAAACTCTGTAATCTTTTCACCTTTTTCCGAAGGATCTGCAGCTTCAAGTCTTAAATCGAGAGAAAAAACTCCGTTGCTCACATTAAAATCAACCCAATCTTCAAAGTATCTCTTCTTAGCTTCAATATCTTTTAGATCTCCGCCAAACTGTTTACCGTCACCATATTTAAGTGTGTTTTTTATACTAAACTCCACATCACCCGCAAATAGTGCTGAAGCAACGAGCAGAGTAACCATTAAAACTATTTTTTTCATCTATCTCCCCTATTTCATAGCTTCATATTTAGTTAACATCTCACTAATCCACTCATCAAAATCATTTAATGAGTTATATTTCTCTATATCACCATTTGGGAAAATTGCCAATAAATCATTATCAACAACACCAAAATGTTTCTTTACATTTTGAGAATACTCTCCATCAATCCCATCAAAAAAGTGGTCAAATTCAGGAACAACTCCCGCCATTAAAAATTCACCCTTTAAGATCTGCTCAATATATCCTTTAAACTCATCATAACCTAGAGGAGATGAAAAGAAAGTTCCAATATAAACCTTTTCAGGATCAAACTCTTCAGATGAGTAGAACTCCTGTAAATGTTGCTCTTCAAAACAGCAATTAGGACACATATTTGCGTGAAATTGCATTAATATCAACTTTTCCGATTGATTTGGATAGCTATTTAAAACCTCCCTCTTTACCAACTGATCTTCCTCTATCTTCAAAGAGTAAAGATTTGGAACCCCCATTTGGAAGTAGTTCATAAAAGTTGGTATTGCAGTTTGAACTACAGGTAAAGATATAGAAACACTATTTTCTGACTCATCTGAAACATTGAGCTTATAATCTATATCAAAAATACCGTTAGACAAAGAAAGCTCTCCTAAATCAGCAATATTAAACTTTACAGAGTTTAAACCGTTGGCAGGGGTAAACTCTTTAATCAAAAAATCATTACCGTTGTAGTGAGCAAATAATTCAGACTGAAACAGTTCTCCGCTATCATGGATGTTAAACACTAAGTCATAATTGTTGATGGTATCAATAATCATGATCTCATTGTTAACATATGGCGAATTTGTTGAGTAATTTATCAACTCTTCACCCTTCTTCCAGATTAATGTATCACCATCAGCAAGCATCCCAATAAACTCTCCACTTGGAGCTTTTGTATCAGGTTTTGTTGGTTCGTCAAGGTGGCATGAAGCTAATAAAATCAATACACCCAATAAATAGATAATTTTTTGCATTGCGATCTCTCCTCTTTTTTATCCGAGGACTATAATAAATTTAATTATTTGTTTTTTCAAGTCTTATATTTCCTAAATTGGAATAAAATAGAACTAAATTTAATATTTTTACCATTCATGATGAAGTAGTTCAAAAAAAATTGCAAAAAACTCAACCGAATAACTATGGAACAGATAGAATTTACTACCTCTTAAAGCAACTTATTAATTTATGATCTTTTAAAAAAGATAAATATACTATATATTTGAATAATGAAAACTAAACTAGCAATTTGTAAAACAGAAAACAAACTATTGTTATGTTAAAGAAATTTTAACCAAAATAAAATATTAAAAAGAGGTTTCTTATGTCAGATAATGCAGGTTCAAATTTTTTCTTCATTTTACTCATAATCTTAATAGGTGCTCTTGGAGCTGTTGTATACTTCTTTTCCGGAGAGGTAAAAACAGGAACATATGTTGTAAAGCAGGAGTTCTTTACAGGTAGAATAGAAGCTATTACCGAAGAGGGATGGTTTTTAAATCTTGGATATACACAGGAGTATCAAGTTTCAGATATTATCTGGTTTTCCGAGAGTGAAGAAGAGGGTGATGTTTCAGATGAAAGTATTCCTGTAAGATTTAATGATGGTGCTCAAGGTTGGATCTCCGGTTCAGTTAGATTTGTTCTTCCTAGAGATAAGGAGAAACTAAAGAAGCTAAGACAGCAGTTTGGAACCTTTGAAAAGATTAAGAAAGAGCTTGTTATGCAGGTTGTAAATGAGGCTATCTACTTGACAGCTTCACTTATGAGTTCAAAGGAGAGTTACACAAACAAGAGAAATCTATTTTCAGATTGGGCACAAGATCAAGCAGCAAATGGCGTTTTTAGAACAAAGGCGGATGAGGTTACAGTAAAAGATAATCTTTCGGGAGACATAATAACCAAAACAGAAATTCAGATAATGAAAAATGATCAAGGACAGATTCTAAGAAAAAGTTCGGCATTGAAAGAGTATGGTATCCAACTTAAAAATTTTGTTGTTCAAAATATTAAATATCCTGAAAACATTTTAAATCAACTTGATGAGCAACAACAGGCTTTAATGGATGTACAAAAGGCAAAAGCTATGGCACAAAAGGCGGAGCAGGAAGCAATTACTGCTGAAAAAGAGGGTTTAGCAAAAATTGCAATAGCTAAAGCGGAGCAGGAGGTTTTAAAAATAAAAGCTGTTGTTGAAGCCAATAAAAAGAAGGAGGTTGCTGAACTTGATGCACAAATGAAACTTGAAGTTGCAAAACTGGACAGAGAGGCTGCGGGAGAGTATAAACAAGCAACTCTTTTAAGAGCTGAAGCAGACTCTAGAAAAGCAGAAATGCTTATTAAAGCAGACGGGGCATTAAAAACCAAACTTTCAACATATGAAAAAGTTATGAAATATTGGGCTGATGCTTATACAAAGCAGAGACCTACTCCGGATATTGTACTAGGTCAAAATGGTGATAACAGTTCAAACTCTGCCCAAACAATGATGAGTATTCTAAGCTTGAAAGCATTAAAAGATCTAAAAGTTGACATGGATCTGGAAAATATAAAGAGCTCTAAACCAAAAAAAGTTAAGCAAAAGAAGATTAAGCAAAAAAAAGCTGACACTAAGATTGTAGATCCAAAAAATGAGAAGTCAGTTAAAGGAAAATAAAATGCTCCGTTTATTTACTATTGGAATAACTCTCTTTATAATCTCATGCACATCAGGATTGGACTATATAGCTAATGGAGAAGATTCAACTCTAAGCGTAAAGATTGGATCATTACCTGATGAAGGCTACCTTAATAAAGCTTGGGTATTTATTGAAAAAAATAACTATATACATCACTACAAAGAGGATTTCTCAATAGTTGGAAACACTATAAACATTGAGAATACACTAAATAATTACAATCTAATTATTTTTATACCATCTGAAAACTGGAGTTATGACGAATTTGATAATCTTGACGGAAAAGGTTGGTATGCTTCAAGGATTGGTTTAAACGGAAAAGGGAAAAGTTATAAGGTTACGGATTGGGCAGAACTTGACGAGTACAATTTCAGTAATTGTGGAACAATAAAAGAGATAGATGAGAGTTTTGACAATACGAACATTGATAATGCTAAACTTATTACGGGTGATTCTTTTATCTCCGGTGATGAGATAAACAATGATGAAAATCTTTACTACAAACTTCCTATTGAAGATGGTTATACCTACTATCTTTATCTTGAAGATAAGAGTAGTAACCCCAATGTTTTCTCTGCCAAGGTTAGAGGTGTCCTTACAAACTATTTTGAGAATCAAGTTATTGATGAGTATGTTACCTCCAACCCTCAAACGGGTATTGTTTCCATAGATAACTATTCAGAACCCTATTTGTATCTGAGAGTGGAAACTATTGCTAATACAAATGGAGAGTTTAGATTAAGAGTAGAAAGGAAGTTAGATACAGGAGGAAACCTTTCTCCTCATATAAACTTTATGTATCCTAAAAATGGGACAACATATACAATAGGGGAAAGTGTAAATATTGCTGTTAACTGTTGGGATTATGATGGAGATGTAAGTTGCGTAAAATACTATATAAACGATCTCTTTGTAGAATCTTCTACATACCCTTTTACTTTCACTTGGGATAGTAGTGATCAAGAGGAGGGAGTGTATACCATTAGGGCTATTGCTGAGGATAATTTTTCTGGAATATCTGACCCTGTTGAAATCTCTATTGCCATAGGTCAGCAGATCTTTTTTAGCGATGGCTTTGAATTGGGTCTTTCCAACAACTGGATATTAAATGATCATGACGGTGATGGAGAAAATTGGGAAATTTTCAGTAATGTAACAGGTTACAACAGTAGTTCTGCCGTAACCTCCCATTCATATATAAATGAGGATAAGGGAGCTCTCAATCCTGACAACTATCTCATATCTAAAAAGATCACTATTTTACCAAATTCAACCCTTGAGTACTATGTTTGCGTTCAAGATAAAAATTTTGGAGGTGAACACTACTCAGTTTTGATCTCCACTACGGATACCAATGTAGAATCATTTACAACAATATATGAGGAGAGTTTAGGATCGGGAAAGGAGCAAGGTAAGTGGTTTAAAAGAACTATAAACATTGATGTTGGAGGAGATATTCATATTGCCTTTAGACATCATGATTCAACCGATCTTTTTGCAATAACATTGGATGATGTGAAGATTTTTAAGAACTAATTGACACTATTATATGTATAATTGAATAAGAGGTGTTATATATTTAGGTTTTTATATTAAAAATCTAATTTCATCCTCCACCAATAAATTTATGAGGCATAGGTTATAGTATGAGTTTTTTTGAAAAGAAGAGAAATTATCACCCAAATTCACTGAAAGCCAAAGTTGCAAAATATACTAATATTTTGTGGTATATTATTTTCATCTCTTTTGGCATTGTGATGATAATGAGTATGTCTGATTCATTTTTTGTTAACAGAGCCGTTTATGGAAAGCTTCTAACACGAATAGCACTTGGCAGTTTGGTAATTATATTTATTATTGATACTGTAGTTTGGTTTGTTAGAGATAATGATAAGGATCCAAACAGTACCAATAAACCTGTTTAAAGATAATTTTTAATTTTTGGGAGGTTAAATCCTCTATCTTAAAAAGTAAAATTTCATTTTAGACAAAAAAAAGAGATAAAAGTTTTATCTCTTTTTTTGTTATACAATTTGTGGTTATAATCAGAGTAACAAACCTGAGTTCGACATAAGCATTTAACTAATATTTAATGTAATAAGTATAAATATCCATAGAAAAGAGAGTACCCTGAGGCTCTCGAAGGGAACGAAAATCACAATTTATAATTCATAATTAAAATAAACCTTTTAAACTCCAACAGCTTTATAACTAAACACTCTTATAACCTCATTCTCATTATCAATGTAGAATAGTTTATCTCCACTGATAAACAGAGGGGTATATATGAACGAAAAATCTCTACTTTTGTAAAATGGGAGATGTATAGTATTTAAGTAGATACCTTTTTCAAATATATCTACATATAAACCACTCTTGGCTGTAATATTTTTTGTAGGGGATACCACCCACAATCTATTATTACCATCTAAATAGATATTATTTATACTTTTATAGTATAGCTTTCTCTCTTTAAGCGGTGTTTTCTTCTTAGGGTAGAATCCTCCACCTAAACTTTTACCAAACATGTAAACCGAAGCGTTTTCACCAACCTCTTGCTCAGATTTGTAATCTTTTCTTATCTCCATAACCTTATTAAAACTCTTGTCATACCCATAGATTCTATAATAATCTTTTGATACATCACCAATGTACAAAATATCTTTAGATGTTGTATATCTTACATACATATCACTTATTCTCAAACATCTATTTCTTGTTTCAGTCTCCTTTGTATATATAGTCTTACTTATAGTTTCATAATCAGATCCCAAAACAGCAATAGAGGAGCTTACCACCACTTCATTTTTCTTTGCTTCTCTACCCTCAATATTCATAAGTAGATTTTTCCCGAAACTTTTCTGCCCTGAAAAAGCAGCACTTAGGGTTGGAGGAATAAGTTTTACAAACTCTCCATTTGTTTTATATACATTGGTGTTTGTGGTTTGATAGCAAGGTGCAAACAACTCTCCGTTATGATAGACTATTGATGAAGGTCCTCCACTAAACTCTCCGGGTCCTTTACCTTTTCCACCAAATGATGTAATAAACTTATAATCTTTTGAAAATTTATAAATCTTTGCTGTTTTGGCTCCCGCTATGTAGATATTCCCCTCATCATCCGTAACAACGCAGCTTGGAGCTTCAAAATTTCTTTTTCCGGTTGTATCATCCTCAACAATATAAGGAATAGCTATCTCTTCAGTTAACTCATAGTTAAAGTTAGGGTTTGTGGGAGTTGATCTGTTTTTGTAAACGGTGAACTTCTTCTCGTTCTGTTTATCTTTCTCCTTCTCACAACTTACTAAAAAGATTCCAACAAGTAAAAATAGCAATACCTTCTTCATAATCTTCCTCCAAAATGTTTCTTTATTTCAAATATTAGATACAATCCTATTGAATATAGTTGTCATAATAATGGAAATATTATCAATACCCTTTTATTCCGCCATAACTACTATAGTCATAATTTTTCCCGAAAGAAGGATCTCTTATGAGCAGTTTTAACAGATAGTACCTCTGTTCAGAAATTATCAAATCTATTCTATACAGACTGTCTGCCAACTTCATATTACTACGCTATTGCTTTTTTATGTCCAAATAAAAATTGTTAGAAAAAATATTGCCTATCCAAACTCTGATTTTTTAAGGTAACCTGTCTATACATTAAACTATATCCTTTTTATGATTTTTATTTTAACAGTTTATGATAAACAATATTAGATTTAAAAGTATTGTAGTATAGGAATTTGATATGGAAACAGCAATTGCATACATCATAGTTTTTCTAGCTTTTGGATACTCTATTTTTTCTATTATAAAAAGAGTCATATCCAAAAATGATAATTGTAGTAGCTGTAACAGTGGTTGCAGTAACTGCCACTGTAATAATGAAGATAAGAAACAGATCAAACCTTACAAAAAATAAGATCTCAATCCCTCAATACACCATTTTATTAAATAAAAAATTTTTAAGCTAAAACTGAAGACTTTCCAAAAGATTAGAAATTGCAATATTTTTATGTCAATAAAACTGACATAAATATGACATAGAATAAAACAAGTACAACCAACAACAAAAAAGACCCACCTATATAACATCTATAAAGAAAATTACACAACACACCTGTTTTTTGGCACGATAATAGCTTCAAAGTAGAGCAGTTGAAGAAAAAATTAAGATAATGGAGTTAAAAATGGGAAAAATAATTGGAATCGATCTTGGAACAACAAATAGTTGTGTTGCAGTTATGGAAGGAAACGATCCTGCTGTAATTAATAATGCAGAGGGTGGTAGAACAACCCCTTCAATTGTTGCTTTTTCAAAGAATGGTGAAAGACTGGTTGGTGGACCGGCAAAAAGACAAGCTATTACAAACCCTCAAAAAACTATCTATTCAATAAAAAGATTTATGGGTAGAAACTATGACGAGGTTGGACAGGAGCTTACAGAGGTGAGTTACGATGTAAACAAAAATGCTAATGGTGTTGTTCAAGTTAAAGTTGATGATAAGCAGTTTACTCCACCTGAAATTTCAGCTGTAGTACTACAAAAACTTAAACAAAGTGCAGAGGAGTATTTAGGAAGTAAGGTTACTGAAGCCGTTATAACTGTTCCTGCATACTTCAACGATGCTCAGAGACAGGCTACAAAAGATGCCGGTATTATTGCAGGTCTTGAAGTAAAAAGACTTGTAAACGAGCCTACTGCTGCAGCTCTTGCTTACGGTTTAGATAAAGATGTAGATGGTGTAATTGCCGTTTATGACCTTGGTGGTGGAACTTTTGATATTTCAATCTTAGAGATTAGTGATGGTGTATTTGAAGTTAAATCTACTAATGGCGATACTCACCTTGGTGGTGATGATTTTGACCAAAGAATTATTGATTTCCTAGCCGATGAATTTAAGAAAACTGAAAGCATCGATTTAAGAAAAGATCCTATGGCTCTTCAAAGGTTGAGAGAAGCTGCTGAAAAGGCAAAGATTGAACTTTCATCAGGAACAACTACTCAGGTAAATCTTCCATTTATTACAGCTACTCAAGAAGGCCCTAAGCATTTGGATATTACTTTATCAAGAGCTAAGTTTGAGGAATTAACAGATGATTTAGTAAGAAGATCAATAGAGCCTTGTAGAAAAGCTATCCAAGATGCAGATATAGATCTTTCTGAGATTAAAGAGGTTATTTTAGTTGGAGGTTCTACAAGAATCCCTTCTGTTCAAGAAGCTGTTAAAAACTTCTTTGGAAAAGATCCAAATAAATCTGTAAATCCTGATGAAGTTGTGGCTTTAGGAGCTGCTGTTCAGGCCGGAATCCTTTCAGGTGATGTAAATACTGATATGGTACTATTGGATGTAACCCCTCTTTCTCTAGGTATTGAGACTCTTGGAAGTGTTATGACTAAGCTTATTGACGCTAATACAACTATACCTACTAAGAAGACTGAAACTTTCTCAACAGCTGCCGATAATCAACCGGCTGTTGATATCCATGTTCTTCAAGGTGAAAGACCAATGGCAAACGATAACAAAACTATTGGTAGATTCCAACTTGACGGAATACCACCAGCACCAAGAGGAGTACCTCAAATTGAAGTAACCTTCGATATTGATGCAAACGGTATCTTAAATGTTAGTGCTAAGGATAAGTCTACTGGAAAATCTCAAAATATAAAAATAGAGGTAAGTTCCGGTCTTTCTAAAGAAGAGATTGAGAAGATGAAGGCAGAAGCTAAAGCTAACGAAGAAGCTGATAAGAAACTTAAAGAAAAGGTTGATATCAAGAACAGTGCAGACCAAGCTATCTTCCAAACTGAAAAACTTATGAAAGATATGGGAGACAAGTTAGAGGAAGCTGACAAAACTAAGCTTGAAGAATCAAAGAAGAAGTTAGAAGAGCTGGCTAAAACTGATGATACAGATGCTATTAAGAAAGCTACTGAAGCACACAACGCAATCTGGCATGAGATTAGCCAAAAGATGGCTCAAGCTTCTCAACAAGCAGGACCTCAAGGTGGAGCAGGATTTGATCCTTCACAAAATCAACCTAAAGATGAAAAAGATGGTGATGATGTAGAGGATGCAGATTTTGAAGTTGTTGATGATGACAAAAAATAGATCCATTTAGAAAATATTTAATGAAAAAGCCCCAACTTTGGGGCTTTTTTATATTACCCATAATAATTCAAATAGTAACTATTGAGCCCCTAAAATTAGACCGAGCTTTTTGGGTAGGTTCTAACTAAAGATCTAAAATGGTTCTATCAAAATTTTTCTTATCTCACAAAAAAGTTGACAATAAACTAATATTTGATTATGTTTTTGTTTGGGAGTTAGATCTTATAATAGATTCTATTCTACAGTTTTAAATATGGATTCATTGGATTTGGAGTTGGTATCATGATCATTTTACTGATAATTGAAAATATTTAAAACTGCATTTCGGTCGATGCAGTTGTAATACTGTATCATATTACAATTAAGATAAATATTGTTAGAGTATAGATCTCACAAAGCTTGTAAGACCTTTTATGTTATGATATGGTTTTATACAAGTTGCTGTTTCTATATTTTCATTTAGTTTAATTTTTTTACTGTAAAATTTGGAGGTGTGAAATGAGAATATTAATTAAATAAAAATTTTGATAAACCGTTAAAATATAGTTTCTTAAATTAAAATATATTTTATATGGTAATTTGTAATTTTCATTTTAGAGGATTTTATGGGTGATTTAGATAAAAGTAAAGCTTTTCTCGTTAGTGTGTGTTTGCCAAATAACAGCTATGAAGAGGTTGAATCCTCCTTAGCTGAACTTGAAAGACTTGCCGATACGGCAGGGATTGAAACCGTTGGTAAATTTTTTCAGAGTAGAAAAGCTATAAATAATGCTACATATTTGGGTAAAGGTTTTTTGGAGGAGTTAAAGGTTAAAATGGAGATGTGTGATGCAACTCTGTTAATCTTTGATAATGAACTCTCCCCCAATCAAGGTAGAAATATTGAGAAAGATTTTGGTATAGAGGCTATAGACAGAACAGAGGTTATTCTTCATATCTTTAACGATCATGCTAAAACCAGAGAAGCCAGATTACAGGTTAGTTTGGCAACACTCCAATACCAACTTCCAAGGCTTAAAAGGCTTTGGGGACACCTTGATAGGGAAAAGGGTACTTCTGCGGGTAGTGGAGGAACCTCAAGAGGTATGGGAGAGAAACAGATAGAGGTGGATAAAAGGCTTGTAAGAGGGGAGATAACAAAGATTAAAGCTCAACTCGAAAAACTTGAACAGGTAAAAAATACTCAGAGAAAGAGTAGGGATAAGATTAAAAAAGTTGCCTTAGTCGGTTATACAAATGCAGGGAAATCTACTCTTTTCAATAGGCTGACCAATGCCGGAGTTTTGGTTGAAGATAAGCTGTTTGCCACCTTAGATTCAACAGTCAGAAACTATGATTCCGGTATAAATCAGCCTACTATTCTTTCGGATACCGTAGGGTTTATTGCCAATCTTCCTCACCATTTGGTTGCTTCATTTAGAGCTACTTTAAAAGAGGTTGTCGGTGCTGATCTCCTTCTTCATGTTGTAGATTTTTCAGATAGGAATTTTGAAAAAAATATAGCTGAAGTGGAAAAAGTTTTGAAACAGATTGGAGCTGATTCTATTGAAACTCTTCTTGTTCTAAATAAGATTGATAATGTTAGTGATTACGATATGGGTGATGATGAGCTTCAAGAAAGATTTAGTCATGGGATAAAGATATCTGCCATTAACAATGTTAATATTGAGGCTCTAAACAATGCAATTAATGATAGATTGCACGATGTAGAGGAACTTGATCTTCTTATGCCATTTTCAAGACAAGATCTCATAGCTCAGGTATATGACATGGGTAAGGTCATAGATAGAGAGTTTGTAGATGAGGGGGTATTGTTTAAAGTTATTCTTGGAGTTGAGGCTAAAAAGAGACTTGAAGAGTATATAGTAAGTTAGAGACTCTTGGTTTTAATATTTAGGATCTAATAAAAAAGGAGAACTCTTGTAGAGGTAGAACACTATTCTACCTCTTTAGATTACCTTGAAAAATAAGACTAGATAAAAAAGAGTAGTTCAAGGAGTTCTTTTTTTATGCAATCCATAGCCTAGAAGTACTAGGTGATACATGAGTAGAAAGATTCTTACTATTCTATTACTCCTTAGATCTTTATAAGTGGAGAGATGATGTTTAAATCGATATTAAAACTTAATGAGTATATGAAGGGCAGTAGATTTCTCTATCTTATAGGAGGAATCTCTATTGCTATTGCAACACTTTTCTCTTTATTGATACCGTTAATCCTTCGTTTTACTATAGATAATATTATTGGAGATGAGAAGGTTGATATCCATCCCTCTATTGACCCTTTTTTCTCTTCTGTAGTAGAGAGTGGATATTTTGATGGAAAGTTATGGATAGTTGCTCTTATAATTATAGGTGTTACCTTACTGGAAGGTTTATTTCTTTTCTTAAAGGGTAAGTATACAGCTATATCCAGTGAAAATATGGCTAAAAAGCTTAGGGATAAACTCTATTCTCATATCCAGAAACTACCGTTTGAGTATCATATAAAAACAGAGACGGGGGATCTTGTTCAGAGATGTACTTCTGATGTTGATACTATTAGAATGTTTCTTTCCTCACAGCTGATTGAGGTTGCAAGAGCTATAATAATAGTTGGGATATCTATACCTCTAATGCTCTCTTTAAATAGAGATATGACCTATATAACCTTTTTAGTTATTCCTATTATTTTTGGATTCTCCTTTGTTTTCTTCATAAAGATTAGATCCGCTTTTAAGATATCGGATGAGACAGAAGGTAAGCTTTCAACTATATTACAGGAGAATCTTACAGGTGTGAAGGTGGTTAGAGCATTTACGAGACAGAAATTTGAGATAGATAAGTTTGATAAGGTTAACAAAGATTATAGAGATACCACATATAAACTTATGACCTTATTGGCTTGGTTTTGGTCGGTATCCGATTTTTTCTGTTTGTTACAGATTGGCGTTACTGTAGTTTCAGGAACATATTTTGCCGTTTCAGGAACTATGACTATAGGAACATTCCTTGTATTCATAACCTATGTCTCTATGCTTTTGTGGCCCATTAGACAGATGGGAAGGATACTTACGGATATGGGGAAATCAATAGTTTCAATAAATAGGATTGAGGAGGTTCTTTCATACGAGGAGGAGAGAAAAGAGGGGCAAACCATAAAACCTCCAATTAGTGGGGATATCAAGATTAGAAATCTCTCTTTTGCTTATGAGATATGATTACGATAGAGGTTCTATACTCATTGGCAATAGTGAGATGAAGGATATAGATAAAGATTGGCTGAGAAAACATCTAACCCTAATCCTTCAAGAGCCATTTCTATTTTCGAGATCAATTAGAGATAACCTTTTAATGGCTAATGAGAATATTGGAGAGGATAGACTGGTTGAAACAACTAGAATTGCAAATATACATAACGATATTATAGGTTTTAATAAAAGTTATGATACTAGTATTGGAGAAAATGGAGTAAACCTTTCGGGTGGACAGAGACAGAGGTTGGCTATTGCCAGATCACTTTTAAAGGATAGCCCTATTATAATTTTTGATGATTCCCTTTCAGCTGTTGATACCGAAACAGATCTGAGAATCAGAAACTCCCTTTCCCAATATAGAAGAGATCAAACAAGAATTATTATCTCCCATAGAATTACTACAATAATGGAAGCTGATAAAATTATAGTAATGGATGATGGAAAGATAATTCAAGAAGGAACTCATGAGCAATTACTAGAGGAGGATGGAGCATATAGGAGGGTATATAATCTTCAAACTGCAACATCTGAGGCTGTCTGATCTATAGAGTAGGAGTATACTCTTACTAAATACAGAACCATTTTTATCTTTATGTCAGGAGATTAAAATATATGTCGTATGAGGAGATAAATTATAATACAAAGTTTTCTTTAAGGCTTTGGAAAGATCTTCTAAAATATTGTATCCCATATAAGAAAGAGATAATTATAATTATTGGAACTATGATTGCGAGTGCCGTAATAGATGTTGCAATACCCCTTCTTACAAGATATGCCATTGATGAGATCATCATCCCCAAAAATTTAGATAACATCTATATCTTTAGTGGGTTGTTTTTAGGAGCTATAATATTTCAAGCTTTAAATATTTATCTATTTATATCATTGGCAGGTAAGGTGGATATGGGGATTAGCTACGATATGAGAAAAAAGGGGTTTGAGCATCTTCAGAAGCTATCCTTCTCCTATTACGATAAAACCGCTATCGGTTGGATAATGGCTAGAATGACCTCAGATATAAGGAAACTCGGGGATACCCTGGCATGGTCTATAGTAGATTTTTTCTGGGGTGTTTCCGTAATGTTTTTCATATCGGGGGTTATGTTATATCTCAACTACAAACTGGCTCTTTTAACTCTTATAATTGTCCCTTTTTTAATCGTGATCTCATACCTGTTTAAGAAGGCAATATTAAAAAGCCACAGAGATGTCAGGAAGATGAACTCTAAGATTACAGGTTCTTTTAATGAGGGTATAATGGGTGTTGTTACCACCAAAACTTTGGTTAGAGAGGATAAGAACAGCAGAGAGTTCCGAAAAGAGACAAGCTCAATGTTTAACTCCTCTGTAAGAGCTGCTGTTTTATCATCACTTTATATGCCTATTATTCTTTCTCTGGGAAGTATTGGTACTGCTATTGCCCTTTGGGAAGGTGGAACAGAGGTCTCTATGGGGATAATTACCTATGGAACTTTGGTTGCCTTTTTCTCATATATTGTACAATTTTTTGATCCAATTATACAATTAGCCAGAATCTTTACAGAGCTACAATCCGCTCAAGCCAGTGCCGAAAGAGTTATCTCTATGATTGATGCTGATCTCGATATAGATGATTCTGAGAAGATAAAAAAGATCTATGGAGATATAACCGGTAAAAATCAAAGAGCAGAAAAGATTGATGGAGATATAGAGTTTAAAAATATCTCATTCTCATACGGTGGTGGAGAGAATTATATTTTAAAAGATTTTAATCTCAAAGTAAAAAAGGGTGAAAAGATTGCTCTCATTGGTGAGACAGGATCCGGTAAAACTACAATTGTCAATCTCATATGTAGATTTTATGAGCCGGTTAAAGGGGAGCTTTTAATAGATGGTAAAGATTATAGAGAAAGGTCTCAATATTGGTTACAATCCAACCTTGGGTATGTACTTCAATCTCCACATCTTTTTAGTGGTACTATTATGGAAAATATTAGGTATGGTAGGCTAGATGCCAGCGATGAGGAGGTGTATGAGGTTGCTAAAAAGGTTGATGCGGATCAATTTATCCTCAAAATGAAAGATGGATACAATAGCGAGGTTGGTGAAGGTGGAAATCTCCTTTCGGTTGGACAGAAACAACTCATAAGTTTTGCAAGAGCTATCTTGGCAGATCCTTCAATCTTTATCTTGGATGAAGCTACATCTTCGGTTGATACTGAAACAGAGTTTAAGATTCAGAATGCTATTACAAAGCTTTTGGAGAATAGAACGAGCTTTATAATTGCTCATAGATTATCAACAATTAGGTCTGCTGACAGGATCTTGGTAATTGATAAGGGTAAGATTATAGAGGAGGGTTCTCATGAATCTCTAATTGAGAAAAAGGGTCACTATTATAGGTTGTATACAAATCAGTTCAAGAGTGAGCAGATAGAGAAAAGTTTAGATAGATTTTGTGATCAGTGATGAAGAATGAGTAAAAAAAGTTAAAACATAGAAGGTATGAAATTTTAACGGCAAAGGAGAAGAAGTTCTATAGAGGTTTTGAGTTGTTTCTAAGGATAGCTCCTCTTCCTATACAGATCTATTATTAACCACTACGACAGATACACCAGATTCAAACTTTATCTCTTGGCTTTCTGATTTTACTACATTACTTAGCCCTAATGGAAAAGATCTCAATAGCTCTACATCTTCAACCTCATATTTAAATCCTTTTAAAGATAGATTAGTCAGTTTATCACTTCCTGAAAAGATTGAAATAGTTTTTCCTACATCAATATTTAGATCTATAGATTTAGAGGTGAAAATCATATCTTCATTATTTCCACAGAATTTTATAAAATTGAATTTGTTTGTAAATGATATTGCTGTATCATAGTTTGAAAGAAAATGATCTACTCTTCCCCCAATAGCTCCAAATATATATATATCACTCCCCCTTTTTACCCTTTCGAGAGCTAAGTAAAAATCAGAGAAATCTTTATCAACAGGAAAAACCTCCCTTTTTTTTACTTTACCGATATTTTTAGGAGAAGAATCCATATCTCCTAAGTGAAGATCTATCTCAAAGTTTCTGTTTAATGTATGCTTTATTCCTCCATCTACCGCTACAATATATTCAAAACCTAGATTGAGATCCGAATGGTTACTATTAAAACTAGGACTGTTTAAAAATATGGCTATTTTCTCTTTTTTCATCAACTTCCTTTTTTTTATTGACACTTTAATTATAACTAATTATATTCTCCCCCGCAATAACGGTTAATGGGAGAGTAGCTCAGTTGGTAGAGCACCGCCCTTTTAAGGCGATGGTCGACGGTTCGAGCCCGTCCTCTCTCATCTCTTGTTTGAAGTTGTAGTACCATTATTACAGAATAAAATATTTTATAGTTGGGCTTTCTCATGATTCTTCTTTTTCATCTTTTTTAAGAAGATCTCGGTTGGACTTATCCCTAACTTTTCTAAATGATATCAAACGCTTTTGTAAACTTCATAAAGATCTTTAAATCTCGTGAAGAATCAAAAGAGCTGTCTGCCTCATTAATATTGATCTTCCCACCAAAATAAAATGATGTACCTGTCCCTACCTTATAAGTAAATAGTGGAGATATATCATAAACCGTACTACTCTCTCCACTATGATTGAAATATACATTCTCCAGATCAAAACTACTCTTAAACCAAAAATCTTTATTGAACTGATACTTTACCGAAACTCCACCACTATGGGAGGTATAGTACTCCTTTAACTCTCTGTAGCCATAACTTCCAGATATACAAATACTGTTTGAAATTCTATAACTTAGATATGGAGAGATTCTATAATAACTACTACTAATGGGGTTTCCATTCTCATCCGGATAGTAATACCACAAAGCATCACCAATACTCATATTGAACTCCATTATAATATTATCAAAATAGCTTGAGGATATTGAGATCCATTGTTTTTTAGTCAAGATATCCTCAGAGTATAATCTCTCGTAGTTTATCCTACTACCAATCCATAGATTGATCATCTCCTTAACAGTAACCCCTAGATATAGCTCGCTTCCGGAATCTTTATGACTATCAAAGTCATAATCATACTTACTGTATAGCTCCATCCCTACTTCATAGTAATCAATATCACCTATATTTGCATTTATGTGATTACTATACTCAATCTTAGAGTATAACTGATTGAGATCTCTCTCTCTAATATGTCCTAAATCACTCTCAAACCCATCACCAATAGATTTCCCTTGAACTCTAAAGCTCCAATTCCTAGTATCATACTTCAATTTAAGGGTTGAAGCTTGATCCTTTTTAAAACGATGTGAGTAGTTTTCATATGCTGAATATACAAATTGAGCATCATAACTAAAATTCTTGCCAAATCTACCCTTTGAATCTAGAGAGAAGTTATAGCTTTCATAACTATTACCACTCCTCAATGAGATAGCTGGTCTTAACCAAATATTATCGCTTATATTTCTCTTATAGTTTCCAAACCAATACCAAGTATCGGATTTAACACCTAAGGTGTCCAAATTGCTATAATATCTACCTTGATCTACATCTTTATCCAAAGATCCCATAAGGTAGTAGCTATCTTTCCCATTCTTACCTGAAACTTTTAACCCTGCAAAAGGTTCAACAATCTGTCTCGTATTATAGATTGAAAGAGGGGAAGACCACGGATTCTGTTTCTCGATAAAAAACGTTCTTTTCTCCTCATAAAATACAGGGTACTTAGAGTTTATATTAAGATTAACCCCATCGCTCTCAATAATAGAAAAATCGGGGTTTACAGTAGTAGTAATAACAAGGTCAGAAGTTGGAGAGTAACTACTATTAAACTCAAAATTATAGTCAAAATCATCATCTCCATATGATCCTACAAAACCTGGAGTAAGAGTTAAACTCATACTGCTTTTAAGCTCTTTAAACCTAAGATCTACATAGTTATCAAAATAGTTACTGGACTCCCTATCCCGCATATTTCATGAGACTTTAAAATTCCTATAATTTTTCAAAAATTATTGCTCAATAATAAAACGATCTGATATTTCTCCAAAAAATACTATGT
>PDWJ01000938.1_pt1 | contig 38941 bp, 18 predicted proteins | sample 1430881 | NCBI WGS metagenome assembly PDWJ01 (sample SAMN01162460, study PRJNA174530) | Oral metagenome, whole genome shotgun sequencing project. | biome: Marine environment; feature: Marine mammal; material: Swab sample of the gingival sulcus; isolation source: swab sample of gingival sulcus...
AAGAAAAATTAATGAAAAATAAACGATAAATTTTGACACGCGACTTGTTAAATTATTGAAAACTTTTTTCGATCGAGACACACTTATGTGGACACTGCCCCTATTTAATAAATAACTTTGCAGACATTCGTTCATAAAACGAGTGCCGGCAGAGCATAAGCAAGAACAAAAGAACAGGCACTACTTCGTAAAATATATAGGAATTTTACAAAAAATCAATCTCCCTGCACCCTCTTCTCCAAGAGGGATTTTGCTATTTGCCAAAAACATGAAAAAGAAAGCGCTCGTTTGCAAACGAGCGCAGGTAGCAATAAAAAAACATGCTTACTTCTTAATTTCTTGAATGACTTTTATCAGGCTTTCTATTTTTTGCTCTAAAATCTCAATTTTTTTATTTTGACTTTCGATTATTTCTTTTTGCTCATTCAAACGAGAATCCAAAGTTTTAAAAGCATTTATTTCTGCAATTAATATCGGATGAATATCCAAATCAAAGAAACCTTTATCATTTTTACCTACAGCCTCAGGAAATATTGTTTTTACATCTTGTGCAATAAAACCATATGCGTCCGTTTCGGTTTCTTTAATTTCCATTTCATTGCCTTTTTTATACCTGTATATAATCGGCTCTAATTTTAATATTTCGTCCAAACCTTTGCTGTATTTACCCTTAATGTCTTTTAATCTTTTATCTGATGATATAGTCCAGACAGAAGAAGTAGGCTTAGCTGCCGAGTTGCTAGCTAAATGCAGCCTATATTGAGGGGTTGCTGTACCAATACCCACATAACCTCCGTCTCGAAAACTTATTCTGTTTGTTGTTCCGTCAAAGAAATTCAAATCACCCAAAGAATTTACTCCAATTTGCCAATCTTCGATACCGGCTCCCGCTTCTTCAATATGAATGGCATAACCGGAGAAATCCGTTTCAACATCTAAGGGAGCTTCCGGAGCCACCGTACCAATACCCACATTACCGCCGTCTTCAAAGCTTACAGCAATTGTCGTTCCGTCAAAGAAATTCAGATCACCGGCAGCATCTACTCCAATTTGCCACTCTTCGGTACCGGTTCCCCTTTCTTCAATATGAATGGCATAACCCGAAGCGTTTGTTTCAATATCTAAGGGGGCTTCAGGGGCAGTTGTACCAATACCCACATTACCGCCGTCTTGAAAACTTATTCTGCTTGTCATTCCGTCAAAGAAATTCAAATCACCCGAAGAACTTACACCAATTTGCCAATCTTCGCTCCCGGCTCCCGGTTCTTCAATATGAATGGCATAACCGGAGAAATCCGTTTCAACATCCAAGGGAGCTTCCGGAGCCACCGTACCAATACCCACATTACCGCCCATTATTGCCATGGTGTTGTCTTGCATAATTGAGTCGGCATTTGCACTTGAACTATACAATCCGATACCAAAAGAAGATTTGCCTTTTACTTTCATATGTGCTCCCATTGCTGTACTGTACCATCCGCTTGCATTTGTTAAGTAGCCCGTCGCTGTACTGCCATAATCTCCGCTTGCTGTTGTTTGGTAGCCCATTGCCGTACTTGAGTTTCCACTTGCCATAGTGTTATAGCCCGTCGCCGTGCTGCTAGCACCGCTTGCTGTTGCCCCTGACCCCATCGCTGTGCTTGAGCCTCCGCTTGCTGTTGTTCCGCTTCCCATTGCCATGCTTCTACTTCCGCTTGCTGTTGTATAATATCCTATCGCCGTGCTGAATTTACCCTCTGCTATTGTTCCATATCCCATTGCCGTGCTTGCGTTTCCTATTGCTTGTGTATTAAATCCCATTGCCATAGAATTTAATCCTCTTGCTGTTGTCTTTGTTCCCATTGCAGTGCTGCTTCCGCCTCTTGCCTTTGTTTCCCGTCCCATTGCCGTGCTGAAAGTTCCGGATGCCGTATCTTTAAAACCCATGGTAAAAGCCCCGTGTCCTTCTGCTACACTGCCCAAACCAAAGGCATAGGAATAATCGCCGGTAGCTTGAGGCGCGCCGGCTTCCTCCCAATTATAAGAGCCGTCACTTCCGGCAGGTGCCCCGCTGCCAAATGCAAAACTTCCTTTTCCAAAAGCTTCAGAACCGCGTCCAAAAGCATAACTTTGGGGTCTGGTGGCATGTGCAGAGTCGCCAAAAGCAAAGGAGCTTGCAGAGTCTGCTTTTGCGCTATAGCCAATGGCAGTGGAATAGTCGCCTTGGGCTTGGCATTGGTAACCAATGGCAAGGGAGTTTTCGCCCACGCTGTCGGCATGGGGCACATATAAGCGCCCTGCCATAAAGGCATTTTTTTGGGGGTACCACAACACGCGGTTTTCTCCGTCTATAGTCTCCGCCGTGGTGTCGGTGCTTACATCAAATTTGTTTTCCAAATCTCCGGCTTTGTTCGGGTTTTGCCCCAATACAGAGAAGCCCCCTACACGTGTATCACTCACAGGTATTATAACTTTGGTGTTGTCTTTGTCGGTAAAAAAGTTATAGGTGGTGTCGCCTTTGGCAAGTGCATAACGCCCTACAGCAAAGCCACCGGAGGTGCCTGCGGCACCGGCCGTTTCTTGCCCTACGGTATATACCCGCGTGCGTTTGATATCGGTAAAAAAGTTATAGGCTATGTTCCCTTTTGCTTTTCCGTCTTTTGCTAAAGCATAGCGTCCCACGGCAAAACCACCGGAAGTGCCTGCCGCACCGGCGGTTTCCGGTTCCATGGTAAATACGCGCGTGCTGTCAGGCGTTACCATAAACAAGGTGGTGTCCATGGCTTTTCCGTCTTTTGCCAAAGCATAACGCCCCACGGCAAAACCTCCGGAGCTAACTGTTGCACCGGCGTTTTCTTTTATGATATTAAATTTTGTCAAATTCGGCGTAATAACCACCAAAGGATTACCATTTTTGTCCCGAATCTCCATTAAAGTGTCCTCGTTGTTTTCGGCTTGTATCACCAATTTTTTATTCGGGTTTGTGGTTCCTATGCCTACATTGGCATCAGGGTCGGATAAATATACCGCATCACCGTTTTGAGACCACAGCCCGGCATTTTCGGAAATATTATACCATGTAATATCTCCTTTGCTGTCTTTTCCGTAAATAAAAAAGGCTTTCAAAGTTATATCATACACCAGCAAACCTTCTTTGGCAGCAATCGCTTCGCGTTGCCCGGTAGTCATGCGCGGTATAAGCACACCGCCGCTTGTAGAGCGTATTTCGAGCATGGCCGATTCGTCTGCCGTGCCTTCTTCTGAAGAAATGAGTACTTGCGCATCTAAAGAAAGTGTCCCTAAGGCGGAAATAAGAATCAAAATTGTCAATAAAAGTTTTTGTAAATTTTTCATGTATCTGTATTTTAAATAATTGTTAAAGCTCACATAGGAAACCCAAATGATATTATTACAGCAATTAAACTAAGTCGGAGAAAGTAATCAGTTCCCCCTACCTCTGCAATTTTTAGGCTCTTGTGTTATTTGCAAATATATATTGCTTTAAGAAAAAATACAATAGTGTTTAAATAAACGCATGTATTTTTCTAATAAATGTATGCTTTTTTTTAGTAAACGAAAAGACGAACAGTATTAACCCGAATTTCGAGACTTTTGCAACTGCAAAGTTAGATTCTTGGCTTTACTTTAAAGAAGTCTCGAAATGCAGGTTAAAAGCAATGCCAAAACCATTCTTATCGGTTTCGGCATTGATTCTTTTTTATTTCAATATAATGCGTTTATTAATCTGCTCTTTGCCCGTATTCACTGTAATGATATACACACCTTTGGAAAACCGGCTGATATCGAAAGTTTCATTACGAGATTGAATCTCTTTTTTCACCAATTCTTTTCCCGATAAATCCCGAATTGTGATTATTCCTTTAAGGGCTTGCGTAAATTCAAGCACAAAAACTCCTTTTGTAGGATTGGGATACAGCTCAATTCCTTTTTCAGATAATTCAAATACATCATTTGCAGAACGAACTGTCAATTTGAACTCATCAGAAACAGTTTTGCCAAAAACATCACTTGCTCTTACAATAATAAAAAGTTCTTGAATTTCTTTCGGCGAGCCGCTGAATGTTAATGTTTCTTGATTAAAAGACAACCAGTCGGGCAATTCATTGCCGTTGGCATCCGAAACAGAATACTGTAAATAATCTTCAAAATCATTATCCACAAAAATATATTCGGGAATTGTATAAAGATATTCTTCGTTTATGTTTGTTATTTGGTCGGGAATATGCTCATTAAGCATCGGTTTGTTATTTAAGGCAAAATGCAAATAAAATCGGTCATCGGTATTTTCAACCGTTTCCGTAAAGGAATAAGAATCTGCATTCAACAAATTTATGCTTTCGCCCAAAATCCTGTCTTCTAACCATATATGCATTTCATTAAAATAATTCTCAGTCAAATTTATGGTATATTCACCGGCTTCACCGATATTTACGCCCAGCGGCACTTCTTTTTCCGAAGTGATATTCGGAAAAGTATTCACGGCAAAAAGATAGGATTTATCTTCTGTTAAGGAATATAAAGACGGTTTTTCGGAATTATTGGGAAATAACTTATAAGCATCATATTTTGAATCGTGTTTATCTGTTATTCCGGTTTCTTCCGGAAATGTTCTTATGAGCGTTTCATCAAAATAATCGCCTTTTTTAATATTCATTTTCAGGTAATTATTTTCCTCTGAAACAGTCGATTTATAAAAAGATTGTCCGTTATGCACTCTTGCCGCTGCCGGGATTTCAAAAGCGGCACCGTGGGCAGTGTTCAAAGCTTTCACCATAAATGCCTGACCGGCAGGGATAAATTGAGTTCCGCCATTAATAGATACCCCGCTATTGCTCCAAGGCGGTGTTCCTCCATAGCACAAATATTTATCTTGAGTATCGTCATAGAAATACACAAAACTTTCAATATTGCTTTTGTTTATTCCGGAGTTGTTCCAATCAAGCGCCGACACATAAGGATTTCCAAATAAGTTCCAGCCTTCAAAATTGTCCCAAGCTGTTCCGGTAACAGGTTCATTGCCGCTGCCGTTATCTGTGTAAGATAAAGTAAATGATTTATCCGCATCCCTTAACTGACCGCCGGTTTGCACATAGGTTTTATCAGCCGTAAAGAAATTAATATATCCCCTGTCGGTTTGTAAAAGTCCACCGTTGACATTAGTCCAACCGGTGGGTTCATATATCACAGTTCCGTCCCAAAAATCGGCAATTGTTTCATTATACCAATAGACATTGGGATTAATTGCTCCCCAAGATGTTAGCGTAAAAACAGAAGCATTGATTTGACTTAAAGGCGGAAAAAAGTAATGCCAATAATTTCCGCTTAAAAATCGCTCAACCGTAGCCGAAACCGCACCGCTTTGTTGAATTAAGGAAGCTGTTCCGCTTGCATCCGATTTAATAAGTAAAGCGTCTGCCGTACCGGGCGTATTGATAAGACTTCCGCCAACATCATAGTTGTTGCCGGCACCTAAAGTGATATTTCCATTGGTGATGCGCATATCCCCAATGACACTCAAATCCGTCATCAATACAGCCGCTCTGCCCGCTCTGTCAATAGTGAAATTTGCAAGATTAAAATCATTTTTAAAGTAAATATCGGCAATTTCTCCGTTATCGGTATCCGAGCTTATTAAAAAATCAGAACCGGCATCGCCTTCAAAATAACTGTTTGTATTTTCATAAGCTCCTTTTATTTCAATATTATAACTATTTAAGTTCAGCAAGCTATTTGTTTGAGAAAAGGTATTATCAACAGCAAGATGATTATTTAGAACAAGACCTGCCAAATTATTATTTGTCAAAGTCAAATTATAAAAAGTTTCGCTTCCGGCAGCGGAAGTCATGCTTTGCATATTAGCCCCGTTAAATACCACCGTTCCATTACCCGGCAGGAAAGTTCCGCTATTATTCCAATCTCCTTTTACAAACAAGATACCATCCGGATTGCTTGTACCGTCATCCATTGTAAGCGTTCCCGCATTTTGAATATGCACATCTCCGTTTACGAACAAGGTATCCAAATTCGAAGCCGTGATACTTAAATTTTGATTATCGATTGTTAAATTATTACACCGGGCAATAAAACTATAGTCAGAAGCCGCATTTTGCGTATGGTCTATTTTGGGAGAATGCGTGATGGTTGCCGGATTATTTATAAACACATCGACATCGGCATCCGGTACGGTATATTCTTCCCAATTGCTGCAATTGAACCAATTTTCATCGGCATTGCCTCGCCATGTTCCGGCAGCATAGCCCGCATTTAGCGTAAATGTGCTTGTAGAAACAGCGGGCGGAACGTCGTTGCAAATGGTATTTGTTGCTATTTGCTCCCAATTTCCGGCTGTCATAATATTTGCAAGAATATCTCTTTTGCTTCCGGTATGCAATGCGTCCGTTTTATAATAGTTGACCGGAACATCACCCGCAAAAGACATGTCAAAACATTCAATATCCGGATGTGTCCTCGATGTTCGAGGTGTATTTACCGGATCTGAGACAGGCACCCAATCTGCTCGGTTGGATAATCCGAATAAGATATTCCCTTCAATTTTGGCATATAAATTCGGAGATGTGCCGTAATCAAGAATAATGCCTTGGAAAATCCAGATTTGATCCGGGTCATCGTCCGCAATATTACAAAAGCCTCCGGAAGAGCTAAAATTACTTTTTTGGTCTGTTCCATTAACTGCTGCCGAATCTAAAGCTCCAACACCATCAACATATAATTCGATAATTGATCCCGCCGTAATATTTGAACTGCCGGTCCAGCGAATGCTGACACGACCCGGAACGTAAGTGCCGGGTGTTGACGTACAGCCCCAAAATTCGTCGGTTCTGACACCGGCTGCAGCTCCATATTCATAAGAAGCATTAAGCAAACCAAAAGATGTTTCGGGCTTAATGTCTTTCATTGTTAAAATATAATAGACATCAGTTTGAGCAGGATAGGAAGTACATCCGGCTTTTGTATCATAACCCACAAAAATTAAATCACCCGGACTTAACAGAGTAATGTCCGCCGGGGTATCACAAACTTCCACTCCGGCACTCCATTCGTTCCCTTTTCGGACAAAAATTTTAAAACAATAATTTGTTCCGTTCGTTAGATTACTGACATCAACAAAAGTTTCAGTTCCTTTATATACCACATAATCATTGGTGCCGAGATTAGTACCGTTACCGAAAGAAGCATCGGCAGAATATGCACTTCCGTCTCCCGAAGGAACAGTTGTTACAGAACCGGCTTCATGGGCAACAAGCATAATTTCATCATAACAACTTTCCGGATTTTCCCAACTAACTCTAATTTCTTGATTTTTGACAAAGGTACTTTCCATGCTTACATCCTGAATGACGGCATTGGCACTTTTTTGGGTTCCGTTTGACCAGTCTGAAGCATTATAAGTAAACGCCTTAAAGACATAATCATTTCCATTTGTTAAGCCTGTTATGGTAACACTTGTACCGGTACCATTATACACATATTTGCTGCCCGTTGCATATACCGGAGCAAGGGTGAAATCCGTATTTGGCGCATTTAAAGTCGCCCCGTCCACCGTAGGGTCATTAGGCGCGCCGGAGCCTTCTCTAATAGTTATCAAGATGCCGTCAAAACCACCCGCAGGCAAATCCCATTTTAGTTCAGCGCTTGTATTTGTCATACATTCTACCGTAAAATTTGTAACATTTGCAGGCAAAGTAAGCGTATCATTAAGAGCCGGTGCTCCGCTTGTCAAATAATTGGGCAAGGTGCAATTAAATTCATATATTTTAAAATGATAACGCGTTCCGGGCATTAAACCTGTAATTGTAGCAGATGAACCGCTTCCATTATAAACCACTTTATTTTTCTCTCCGACGGGTCCGCTTTCGGCACCGGCAGAATAATCACTGTTAGCAGTATATTGGCTTTCATCAACAGGAACAAAAGAGACTTCAGCCCCTTCTCGGCAAACAACAATTCTGCTGTCGCCGTTTCCATTTGTCCAAGCAATATCCAAAGATAAGGCATTGATGTTAGAAAACGTAATGGCAGAAGCATGAACAGTTGGCTCATCACAGCCACAAGACATGGTATGCCCTTCATTTGCCGGACCGGTAGAATAAGCAGACACCACCCATTCCGAATTACTTTCGGATGTGCCCGCCGATGCAGCCCAATCCGCATTAGGAGAAATAACTTCTTCTTTTCTGGTAAGACGATGATTTCTTGTCGCATTTGAAGTCCCGGCAACATCCCATCCGGAACCGGGGTCAGCCCCATCGGTACCGATTGCATCAATCAAAGTCCAAGAACCGGTATTTTTTGCCAGCCCAACCGCGTCATCACCGTTCCACGAACAAAAGCTGTTAGCATATTCATCGGCATTCGGAACATCGCTATGTGCTACGACCAATGTTTCTCCGTCCCCTAATGTTGTGTGCGTAAAATTATGGGTACCTTCCGACCAATTACCTCCGTTTATAATTTTTTGCAATCTGTAGTTTGTCAAATCCACGGCAGCTCCTGTTCCATTGTATATCTCGATATATTTATTATTGCCTGAAGTGCCTTCGCCGTATTCAGAGATAAATAAATCCGTTGCACAACCGGGCGAAGGAACAAACACAGTTCCCGCAAGAGAAAGATTTTGAGCAATGCCGTCGGCAGAGCTTTCGCAAACAATGTTTCCGGAGAACGGCGAGTCGGCACCCGCAAGTCCCGCAGACAAACGAACATAAATTGTGGTGTTTGGAACCATTCCGCCTGTTTGAGTTAAAGTTATCGGCGTGGTTTGATAGCTTCCACCCGGACTAAGGGAAATTTCCCAGTTTGTCGGCGGCGTAATGCTTAAATCACCCGTTACATTCGTTCCTTCAACCGTAAAAGATTGCTCTGCCGAAGGTCCGCTGCCTTCCGCATATTCAAAACCGGACAATGCTGAAGGATTAAGAGTAATCACCGGTTCGGTAATTGTTAATTGACCGGAGCGATTGCCGGTTCCGGCAGCATAAGTATTATCCCAGAAACCACCATTATATCCGCCATAGAAAAAATCTCCGCTTCCAATTTGAAATCGAGAAGCATAATAATAGGTTCCCGGAAGATCAATGGCATTCCCCAAATCACAAGAATATTCATCATTATTGCCATTATCCGTATTGTAGTTTGCCGGCACCCAAGTCCAATCATCCGGATTATCTGCCGGATTATTATCAGCACTGCTGTAGCCTATCCAAGCACTGATATTTGGAGCTTGTCCGCCACCATCAGTGTAACCGGCTTCGTAAATCTGCGCATAAACAATAAATTCCCGAGAAGAAATATGAACGGAACCGTTAAGCGGAGCTTGAAGATTACACCAATCCACGACATCATCCACCGTGAGAACACCTGAAACATAGTCTGCTCCGTCCCAAAAGTTTCCTCCGTTGTTGTTATAGCCGCCATATTTATATCCTCCGCCGTTTAATTGAAAGCGTGCTGCGTAATAATAGCTTCCGTTTGTTAAACCGGGACTGATATTTGCCATGTACTCATCGTTATTCCCGGCATCTGTATTGTAACTTGCCAGCACCCAGTTTGTCCAAGTGCTTGGGTCTGTGTTATCCGTGCTGTATCCTATCCAAGCCGTTATTCCGGCTCCTTGCCCGGCAGCATCCGTTACACCGACTTCGTACACACGGGCATAAACGTCAAAATCCGTTCCCCCTCGTATGTTTCCTGATTCGGGAAATTGCAGGTTACACCAATCAACTTCATCGGTTGGTATTGTTTGATTATTATTTAAAGTTCCGGGAGTTGCCGCTGCCGGAGACTGCCATGAGAAATCGCTGTATTGGCTACCGGTTCCGGAAAGTTGCAAAGAAAGACCTACGGGAGTACTTCCGGGTTCAGAAACACCTATGTCCGTAGAAACAACTCCGTCAGCGGGTCCGCCGGAAGCCGTAAAAGAACCCTCATAACTTAAAAACTGTCCGGAAATTAAAGTCCCCCCATAGCTCAAAGATAATCCGTCCGGACTGCCATTTTGCATGGGAATTTCGTATGTATAAATTGTAAACCCGCCTACAGTATTTCCTTCTGTAAACTGGTCTAAGGTTTGAGAAGAATAGGATGAATTGTTTCCTCCATTATATAGGTTCAACTGAAAATCCGACAAGGTATAATTGCCGGCATTTTCGATGACAACTTCCACGAATTCGTTTTGGTCACCCCCTGTATTATCATAGTGAAATTCATTAATCCAAGCGTTTTGCGCATGGAGAGATAATGAAGAAAATAAAAGCACGATAAACAGTGCCGAAAGAAAAGAAGTTTTATTACTATGTTTCATATGTTTTTATTTATAATTTTCAAAGGTCAATTTATTAAATTGTAAATTATGAATTGTGAATTATAAATTACTTTTTATCAGTTATTTATTTTTTGATTTTCATTTTTAATTCATAATTACTTAGGTGAGGGCTTCGCAGTTCATCATTCATAATTAATAATTGTCATGGGTGTTTCATATGTTTATATTATTTTGTAGCCGTTGGCTTGGTTTAACCGCAAAGAACGCTAAGTTTCTCACAACTTCGGTCTTCCGACTTCCGACTTCCGACTTCCGTCCCTATAATCATTCAGTTTAGTCAAGCAATTCGGATATTTTTTTGCTTAGTTCTTCACCGACTAAGTTTTTGGCAATGATGATTTTGTTTTCATCCAAGAGAACGGTATGCGGGATGCCGCTAACTCCGTATAATTTTGCCGGAGCACAATTCCAGCCTTGCAAATCGGATACTTGTGTCCATGTTAAACCATCCTTTTTAATTGCTTTCGTCCACGCCTCTTTGTCCTTGTCAAGCGACACGCCGAAGATAGCCAGCCCTTTGTCTTTATATTTTGCATACAACTTAACATTCCCCGGATTTTCGGCACGACAAGGACGACACCAAGATGCCCAAAAATCAATCAAGACATATTTTTCGGTAAATTGATACAAAGAAACAGGATTTCCGGAGGTATCGTTCAAGGTAAAATCAGGAGCTTTTTTGCCGACAGCCACCTTGTTTAGGATTTTAATTTTATCTTCTATTATTTTATAATATTTTGAAGACCATAAGCTCTTATCTATTTTACTTAACATTACTTCCATTTCGTCCGGCTCTAAATCATAAGAAAGTTCTTTGTATAAAATATAAGGCACAGCCGGCGAAGAAGTATGCCTTGCAATATATTTCTTTATAAAATTGGTTCTTTCTTCATCAAAACTGATAAACAAAGAGTCTATTTTTTTAAGTAATTTTTCATCCTTGTTTTGACGTGCATTTTGATACTGTTTATAACAATCTTGCAATTTATCATTATAAACTTGAACTTGTTTGTTATAGACATCCAGCGAATCGTGGATATTTGAACCGGTTATTTTCGCATCAAACATATGTTCGGCATCGGCATCCACGGTCATATCGGCACTTTCAAGATAAATTTGAACAGCAATATTTTTTGATTGATTTAAAAGATAGGCAATTTGAGCTTGCTCCGTATGTCCTTTTAAGGAGAATTTTCCGTCTTCTACTTTTGCCGAGTCAAGGCTTACCCACTTTCCGTCTTCTCTCACTTTTAAAAAAATCAGCGAATCTTTATAATTTTTAATTGTGCCTTTTATCGTAAAAGCCGTATTTTTTTCATGAGCGTTTTCGCAAGACCATATTAGTCCGAGTATTAGTGATAATAAAACAATTTTTTTCATCTTCTTAATTTGTTTAATATTTATAATTTTCAAAAGTTAATTTCAAATTGTAAACTATTTTTTACAGGTGTGTAATTTAACTAAAGCAGTAAGTTGCTCTTCTGCAAAAACAGCATTTTATTGTTTTATAAATTTATGCGTGGAACTTTGCTTTGTATTGCTGATTTCCATAAAATAAATACCGTTTGGCAATTCTTTAACATCAATAGAACTGTTTTTCGGTTTATAAATCTGTTTTACTGTTTTTCCGTTTACGTCTCTTATTTTAATGTATTTTATAAAACGACTGTTTTTTACATACAATGTACCGCCGGTCGGATTCGGGTAAACAGACTGCCTGTTTGCCTCCTCCACTTTTTTAACGGACGAGGGAATATCCGGAATTGCCAATTGTTCACTTGTCAGGATTTTGTATTCGCCCGGAGCCAATGTTATTATATTGCCGTATGTATATTCTTCATGCGTATAATAATCATACCAAAGATCAGCAGCACTTAAATTCGGCGTTTTGTAATGTTCTTCCACATCAAAATTTCCGATAACAAGCACATTCAAATCGGCACTTCGTAAAGTTAGAGTCTTTATGGCATCACCAAAATCAATATCGTAATCAGCAGTTGAAAAGACGGCATGATTTTTTTTCAATTCCATAAAAATTTTAAAATATTCATAGAGATTTTTTCTTTGCGAAACATCATAATAGTTCCATAAAATGGGCTTTTCGCATACTCTGCAAGGGTCATCAATGCTTATGTCATAGCCGAGTTCACCAAACTGCCAAATCATTTTAGGACCGGGAATAGCAAAGAAAAATGCTGCAGCAAGTTCTACTCTTTTTAATGCTGTTGCTTGATTTTTTATGTCATAAGTTCCGGAACTGTTTCCGTAATTTTTATTTCGGAACATCATGCGTTCTTCATCATGACTTTCCATATAGGAAACCAAATTAGGTTCGTTCCAATTTCTTTGTTTATAGGATGCCCATGAAAAGTCCCAACCGTCGCTCCAAGCCATGGATGCTTGGGCAAAATTGTAATTGCTGTTACCCCAAATCATCATGCCGTAATCAGCCAATATTTTTTCTTCCGAATTATCGGCAAAATGTTCCAAAATAACATAAGCACCCGGCTCGTTTGCCCAAATATGGTCGGCATAATCTTTTAGTATGGCTATTCGAGAGGCATCATAATTAGAACCGTTTCCGGGCGTATTCGTAAAACCTTTGGTGAAATCAAAACGGAAACCGTCAAATTTATATTCCGAAAGCCAATAATTACATACTCTATAAACAAATTCTTTGGTGTCTTGGCTTTCATGGTTAAAATCATATCCCCAAGAATATTCTGTATTAGGGCTTGTTTCATTGTACCAAGGATTGTTGGCTGTGGGTTGTCCCCATTCGCCGGCATTCGGGTCAAAATACAGTTGCACCAAAGGACTTTGCCCAAAAGAATGGTTTAGAACGATGTCGTTAATAACCGCTATGCCGTTTGCATGGCAGCTGTCAATAAAACGTTTCAAGTCATTTTTTGTGCCGTAGTATTTATCCGGAGCAAAATAAAAAGAAGGATTGTAGCCCCAACTGCTGTTTCCCTCAAACTCATTCACGGGCATAAGCTCTATGGCATTTATACCCAAGTTTTTCAGGTAGCTTATGGTATCAATTAGAGTGCTGTAATCGTGTGCGGCAATAAAGTCTCGAATATGTAATTCATAGATAATCAAATCTTTGTTTTCAGGACGAGTAAAATTGCTTGTTTGCCACTGATAAGGTGTTTGTGCCGTTTGAAAAACCGAAACAATGCCGCTTGTTTTTTCTGTCGGATAGGGAATTAATCCGGGATATGTGGCACTGCTTATGTATGAATCATTCCACGGGTCAAGCACTTTATCGCAATAAGGATCGGCAATTGTAATGGTGGCATCGACAATATATTGATAGGTATATTCTTGTCCCGGTGTCAGATTGTTGAGTGTAATCCAATAGCGTTTTCCGTCCGGGCTTTTGTTCATTTGATTGTTTAGAGATAAATCCCAATTGTCAAAACTGCCTCTTACAAATGCAAAGGTCTTATCGGGAGCATATAAAACCAAGCAAACCGTATTATCGTCAATATAGTTTATGCCGTCTTTTAAATCCGGCGCAGGCAGTTCGGCAATATTGTTGTCTCCTCTCACAAAAAAGGAAGACTCTTTTTCTTGTGTAATACTTCCGTCTGTCGCAGTAATTTTAAAGGGTATTTTCCCGGAACTTGTTGCCGTATAATTGTAGGTAAAATGATTGTCGGTAAACGAGGTGATTGAATCGTTGTTTACGAATAAGGTCATTGTTGAAGCAAACAGCGAAACCGCATTAATTTCAACATCCTCACCAACAGAATAAATATGCGTAGAATCCGGCGTACTTATATTAATATCCTGTTCGGAATATATGCTAATAAATATATCCTGAGCGGTTTGTGCGGAACCGTCGGCATTTCTAAGAACCAAGCAAAGTTGCGTGATAACTTTACTTGTGGGAACACCATAGAAATCGTAAATATTCGGTGTGATGTTTAATTGATAAGTATTGTTACTTATTTTTGTGAGTTGCGGCTGGCTTGAATTATCCCCCCAGTCGCCAATAACATATTGCCATTGTCCGTTGCTTTCGGTTGTAACACCGGTGTGTGCATAAATATCGGAACTTTCGTCTTCCAAATCTGTTCCGCTTAGGTCAAATGTAATTGATACAGCTTGTGTTGCTACGGGAAATTCCGGTGTTGTCGTAATGGTTTGCCCAAACGATAAAAAAGGCAAAATGCTTAGAAATATAAGAACTATCTGTTTCATATGTTTTGTTTTTATAATTTTCAAAGGTCAATTTATTTAATTGTAAATTAGCAAATTATTTTTTTCGGTGATTTAGGTTTTGATGCTCATACATCATTCATAACTCATCATTCATAATTGAGGTATTCTTGCATTGCTTATTCTATCTTTATAAATCGTGCCATTTTTGTTGTATTTAGACTGCTGATTTTTAAGAAATAAATACCGGTTTTTAATTGTTTAATATTTATGCTGTGCTTTCCTTTTTTTAGCTTCTGTTTTGAAACTGTTTTTCCGTTCAGGTCAATAATTGAAAGGTGGCAATCAGAATCGCATGAAAAAGAAATATGTGTATTTGCCGGGTTGGGATAAATCTTTATTGAAGGAAGTTTTGTTTCGTTTACGGCTGTGTTTTTTTGCATAAGCACCAGTTCGGTTAAATCGGAAATTTCTGTTGTTAAACTTCCCGAAACATCAAAATAGCCAGCAGCAGAAACCGTATAATTTAGGGCTTTTGCTGTACCGTATAAAAAATGAGCACTCCCCATATTGTCGGTCTTGCTCGAAGCATATTCTTCAATTTGTATTTGGGCATTTTCAATATTGTTTCCGTTTGCATCTTTGACCTTAAATGTAAGCTTAATAAAAGGCTTTTGTTTTGGCACATCGGTAAATACATAAAAATCGCCGGGATTGTAATGTATGCTTTGGTTTAAATCGTTTACTTCGTAAGTTTCGCCGGTAAAATAGTTGTACCATGTGCCGGTATGTTGAAAAGCCGGTTCCATATCAATTTCAAACGACGTAAAATTTGCCGTCGTGCTGATATTTAATTCGGGACTTGAATACCACAAGCGTTTGCCCAATCCGGAAATATCTTGTCCGTAGTTGTCGCCGTTTAAAAATACGGCATTTTCGGTTTTCAGTTTTGCCATTGCCGCATAAGTCCAATACAGTTTTTGCCGGTTTATATCATTCATATATTCCCAATGCACCGGTTTTGCCGATGTTCGACAATCTTCCGAATAACTGCTGTCCGGACAAAGCCGGATACTCTCGTCGTATCCGATTTCACCGAATTGCCAAATCATTTTAGGACCCACTATGCTCATGTAAACAGCGGCGGCAGCTTGCAGTCTTTTGAGAGTTTGGGAAGTGTCGCCGGCAAAGCCGTTTCCAAAAGTATTGCAATTATATGCAATGCGTTCTTCATCATGGCTTTCCATAAAAGGAATGAGATTCGGATAAGCAAAGCCGCGTTCTTTATAGCTTGCTTGCGATATGTCGCAATTTGTGTCGTAGCCCTCCGCAGTTTGACTAAATTCTTCATTCATGACACCCCACAGCAAACATCCGCTTCCTGCAAGGGCTTGCTCCTCATTATTTTCGGCAAAATGTTCAAAAATTACATAGGCATTCGGTTTTATCGATTTTATATAATTATAATAATCTTGAATGATTGCTATTCTTGACGGGTCGAATTGGCTCCACAATCCGATGTCATTGCCGGAGAAAGTCTGCGTAAAGCCTTTTGAAAGGTCAAAACGGAAGCCGTCTATTTTGTATTCACTCATCCAATAGTTGAGATTGTCTTTTATAAGTTTTTTTGTTTCGGGGCTTTCATGGTTAAAATCGTAGCCTATACTGTAAGGATGCGGGGCTTGCTGATTAAACCAAGGATTATTTGTTGCCGGCATATTGTTTTCGCTGTCCCAGTACATCTGAACAAAAGGCGAACCGCCATACATGTGATTATAGACAACATCCAGAATAACAGCTATTCCTTTTTGGTGGCAGGCATCAATAAATGCTTTGTAATCATTTTTTGTTCCGTAGGCTTTATCGGGCGCATAATAGAAGTTTGGTGCATAGCCCCAACTGTCATTACCGTCAAATTCGGCAATGGGCATCAGCTCTATTGCATTAACTCCAAGCGAAACGAGGTAGTCAAGCGTGTCGGTTATGTTTTTTAAAGCTCGGGTTTTAGTAAAGTCCCGTATCAGCAATTCATAAATAATTAAATTTGATTGCGTTTCATTAATTGCAAGAGGTGTAAAATCTTCGACTTGCCAATTATAGGGAGTTTGTCCGGTTTCCAGCACACTGACCGTTCCGATTGTTTTGTCCCAAGGATATTTTTTCAAATTCGGGTATGTACTTTCCGGAATATGACGGTCATTCCAAGGGTCAAGAATTTTCTCGCAATAGGGGTCTGCAATTTTCAAGTTTCCGTCAATATAATATTGGTAGGTGTATTCAACTCCCGGCATTAAATTGCTTATATTTACCCAAAAATATTTGCCGTCCGGTGTCTTCTTCATATAAGAATCGTCATTTGCCAACCAATCATTAAAATCACCAATTACAAAAGCATACTCTTTTGCATTTGCCGGGTCGGGCAAAACCAATGTAAGCATGTTGTCGTTTACATAGTTGATGCCGGGATGTACACCTGCCGGAAGTTCTTCGATGCTCACGGCACCTCTTATATAAAAGTAGGTGGTGTCATAGGCAAAATTTGTTCCGTCTGAGGCAGTTGCTATGATTTCGTGTGTTCCTTCCGAGTAATTGCCGGTGTTTAAGGCAAACATAAGCTCAGAACTTGTTGTTTGCTCCACTTCAATATCGTCAATTTTAAGCGATATATTGTTTGCATCCATGCTGTATATACATACGGGAATTAGGGCATTAAGCGGAACCAAAGGGTCTTTGTTCAGTTTTCCGACATATTTAACATTTAATCCTTGATTGTAAACATTGATATGAAAATCCGTTCCGTCGGCATTTCTGGCAACAAGGAAATTCTCCGGTTCTTGCGGATTAATGGGGTTCGCTCCTCTTATAACCATGGCTATTTTATATATTTCTTCTTCGAGCGGAACATTATAAAAGCTTCGGATATCATTGATTGTTAAAGAATAGGAATTGCTGTCGGGCAGGTTTCTGCTGAATTTTAATTCCGCTAAATTTTCACCCCATTCCGATTTTACATGAACCCAGTCATTATTACCGTCGCTTTCGGATGTTATCAATCCGGTGTGTGCATAAATATCTCCTTTATAATTAAACAATTCTCCGTTTCCGCTACTTGCATCAAAGCTTATGGTAACAGTTCCTTCTTGCAGGGGGAATACCGGGTTTGTGCTTAAAACACCACTCGCTTCATCGCATGAAAGCAGTTCTTGTACATTGTAGCTGTAATATTGTCCGTTATTATTGTCAAAATTAATTGTGATTAGATTATAATCAGTGGTAGGATTACTTATGCCGGTAGAAAAAACATAATATTTCACCGTTGAGCCTTCGGCTTGTGCCGGAATTACAGCCTCACCGCTTGTGCCTGAAAAAGCACAAGTTGCAAGCGAAGATGTTTGCCAATTATCCGTGCTGTATCGTATATATATATGTTCCGAAGGTTGGGCTGATGTAGTCAAATTTACGGTAACATCTTGCGTTGCCTCCGGAGTAGAAATGTCTTGCGAAACATTTATTAAAGAAACCGGTTCGGCATCAAGCTCCATAAAAACAGCTCGCGTGTCTGCATATCCATTATCTTCCCAATTTACGACATAATATTTATTATCATTGAGCATGATTGAATTATTTGTTCCGCCATTATTATAATAAGTGTAACTTTGTATGGTATTTAACTCAACTGTTACGTCAGCCCATTTGTTTGCCCAAATATTTTCTGAAGGTCCGCTTGTGAACAAAAATTCAAAAGAACCGCCGGCAAGATCCGACGGGGTAGAGAAAATGCTTTGATAATGTCCCATTTCAGGAATTAGATGAATGTTCCCCAATGCTTGTGTCGCACTTGCAAAAACATTATTTTCGGGCGGGTTCGTCCAACTGTCCCAAGAACCGGGCATGTTTAAGCCTTCGGGGGCATATATTTGAGAAAACATATTTAGATTTAAAAATATGCTAAAGAATAATAACAGAACTGCTCGTTTCATCTTTAATGTTTACATTTATTTTATTAAATGGTAAATATAATCAATAATTATGTGAATTTGTCCGGTTTTAGCTTTTTTTTATTGCAAACGATTGCACTGATTTTTGATACTTTTAAATGTATATTTTTATCAAAATCTTAAAAATTATACTTATTTTTTTCTAATAAATTGTCAATTAGTTCTTGAGGATATATTCTGAATAGAAATGAACTTTTTTGACTATATTTTTCGTATTTTTTCATTCTTTTTCAATGGTCTTATTAACAATTAATTAACAATTGCATCACACACAAACAACTGATTACAAGCACTTTAAATAAAAATAAAAAAATTTTATTTTTTTTTATTTTTTTAATGAGTTGAAAATAATGTTAATAAGAAGAACATGAAAAAAACAAGTTGAAATGAATTTTTTTTTATGGTTTTTTTTTCTCAAATTTACAATCCCAAAATTGAAAAAAATAGATATTAATCAAAATAGAATTTACGGAGCATGAGTCACAATCATAAAGAAATCTGGAGCAATTGTTTAAACATTATTAAAGATAATCTTCCCGAAGTTACCTATAAGACTTGGTTTAAACCAATTATTCCGGAAAAGCTGGAAGGAAATGTTTTAACAATAAACGTTCCCAGCCAATTTTTTTATGAGTTTTTGGAGGAGCACTATATTGATTTGCTTAAAAAAGTTTTAAAGAAAGAACTTGGCAGTAATGCAAAATTGAAATACAGCATTGTTATTGATAACTCCGGTTTAACAAATTCAAAAATCTCTTATCCCGGAAACAATGGGGCTAATTTATCCAATCCGTCGGTAAAAATGCCTTTGAAAAAGAATGGTGCCATACATCCGGATATTTTGCCCGGTATTAAAAAGGTGCATGTTGATTCGCATTTGAATAATAATTACAGTTTTGAAAATCTTGTGGTCGGAAAGTGTAATAATATTGCCGTTGCCGCCGGAAAAATGATTGGTTCGCAACCCGGCAATAATCCCTATAACCCGATGTTTATTTGGGGAAAATCCGGAATGGGAAAAACGCATTTGGCACAAGCCGTGGGAATCGAAGTAAAAGAGAATTTCGGAGATAAAAAAATTGTACTTTATGTTCCGGCAAGACGTTTTGAAATGCAATTTACAAATGCGGCTCGTAAAAATACGCGTAATGATTTTTTGCATTTTTATCAGATGATTGATGTTTTAATCATTGATGATGTCCATGAATTTGCCGGAAAACCGGGTACGCAAGATACATTCTTTCATATTTTCAATCATTTGCATCAGTCGGGCAAACAGTTGGTATTAACATCGGACAGAGCACCGTCGGAATTAAAAGGTTTAGAAGAACGTTTAATTTCACGTTTTAAATGGGCTTTGACTTCGGAATTGCAAGTTCCGGATTTTGAGACAAGAGTGGCTATTTTAAATAAAAAAGCTGAAAAAGACGGAATTGAGGTTTCATCGGAAATCATACATTATATTGCGGAAAATATTACGGGAAGTATCCGTGAATTAGAAGGTGCTTTAACTTCATTGTTGGCTTATGCAACTTTAATAAAAGAAGAAATTTCTTTTGAGTTTGCTCAAGCTAAGATTGACCGTTTAGCTTTAAAACCCAAAAAGGAAGTTACACTTAAGCATATTCTAAAAGTGGTATGTGATTATTATAATGTTTCCATAGAAGATTTACAATCTCGAAACAGAAGGCGGGAAATTGTTTTGGCAAGACAAGTTGCCATGTATTTTGCCAAGAAGTTTACCAAATATTCATTATCGACAATAGGTGCCGAAATCGGAGGCAAAAACCATGCAACGGTCTTATATGCAGATAAAACAATTAAGGGACAATTATCTTATGATAAAAACCTGAAATCGCAGATTGAAGATATTGAGAAACGAATTGAAACTTATAAATAATTTTATTCATGCTGCTTTTGAGACTTTCTCAAAAGCAGCATGAATAACAAAACTCTTATCGGCTTAATAATTTAGCTGTATGAACCAATTTTAAAAATTCATCGCGATAGCCGTTTTTATCAGCACCTTTGCCTTTTTTTCCTAAACTTTCTATAAGCTCATAATCCGTTTTTCCTTTGAATTTAGAATCTCGCAGTTTCATACCGAATGCAGCTACGGCAGCAGAAAAATTAAAATTATTGCTTGTTTGTTCCGATTTTAAAGCAACATTGGGTACCGGACTTTCAATAAGCACACTCTTATTTTTTCCAATAGGTTTATAGCGAAATTTTATGGTCATTAAATCACCGCTTTTTTTGCCTTTATCGCTGATATTATAATCAGAGTATTTTAAGTCGGAAGCCTTATGCACTTCCGTCGCAGAGCCTGCCGGAATTATTTCGTAAAGTGCCGTAACGGTATGCCCGGCACCAAGTTCTCCGGCATCTTTGGCATCATTATCAAAATCTTCGCTTGCCATAAGTCTGTTTTCATAACCAATTAATCGATATGCTTTTGCAGCCGCAGGATTAAACTCTATTTGAATTTTCACGTCTTTGGCAATAGTAAACATGTTGGCACGCAGCTCTTTAACAAAAACTTTTTCGGCTTCACGAATATTGTCTATATAGAAATAATTTCCGTTACCCGCATTGCTTATTTGCTCCATTCGCCCGTCTTTGTAGTTGCCCATACCCAAACCGAGAATGGTAAGATATATGCCTTTTTGTCTTTCTTCCTCGATAAGATCTACCAAAGCTCCGGTGGAAGAAATACCCAAATTAAAATCGCCGTCAGTAGCCAAAATTATACGATTATTTCCACCTTTTATAAAAGATTCTTCGGCTGTTTTGTATGCCAGTTTTATTCCCTCACCGCCGGCTGTAACGCCGCCGGCACTTAACTTACCCAATGCTTCTTTGATTTTATCGCGTTCGCTTGCCGGAGTCGGCGGCAATACCAAACCCGTAGCACTCGCATATACCACAATCGAAACTTTATCTCGATTGTCAAGTTCGTCTAACAATAAATTCAAACCTTTTTTTAAAAGCGGCAATTTGTTTTGATCGCTCATTGAACCCGAAACATCAAGCAAAAGAACCAAATTTGAAGGTTTCAAATCTTGATAATCTAATTTTTTGCCTTGAATGCCTACATGCAAAAGCATATTATCTTTATTCCAAGGACATTTAGAATATTCTGTTATAAATTCAAAAGGATGTTTTCCTTTGGGGTCGGGATAATCATAGGTAAAATAATTAATCATTTCCTCTATTCTCACAGCATTTTTGGGTGGCAAGCTGTTCATTTCGATATAACGTCGCACATTGGAGTAGGAAGCGTTATCCACATCAATGGACAAAGTAGATAAAGGATTCTGAACTACTGATTTAAACTCATTTTCAACGATATGGTCATATTCTTCGGTATTCAAGTCTTCTTTGGGAACATCACTTCTGACCGTTCTTTCGGACAGCAGGTCTTCTTCGTCTTCTTCATAAGATATTTCCTCCGCCATTTGAAAAGTCAGCTCTACATCACTGTCGTCATATACAGGTTCAATTTTGTTCGTTCCCGCTTCGTCCTTTTTTTTAGATTCTAAAGAGGCATCGCTCCGAACGTTCTCGTTTTTATGTTTTACATTTTTTTTGCTCACTCGCTCACTGCATGAAACAGATAAAAGTACAAATGCAACCACAAATAAATATTTCATTTTCGTTTTCATGTATTTATTTTTTTGATTTGGATTAATATTACACCCTATAAGATGATAAGGATAGCTCAATTCCATAAATTATATTAACCCGAAGTATTCTTAATTATAGAACATCTTATTATAGTCTATTGTTGTTCTATATGCAAAAAAAATTCACAAACGATCGCTTATTCAAAGAGGAGATTTTGCATTTTTGGACAGCCTCATCATAATTCCAGCCCGAAGTAAAAATTGCAATCTTTCAGCTCACTGCTATATACCAATTTATATACGGTTGATACGCTGAATTTATCGCTTATTCTTATTTTTTTACGTACTGCCAAAGCATAATTAAATACACTGAATTTATCGGCATACATTCCTTTAAAAGGGGTCAGACCTATTTCCGGAGTTATGGTAAAGCCTTTATAATTGATATCATAAGCTGCCTCGAAATAAGTAGAATAGCGTTGTTCTATTTTTGCAGTATCTCCCGCAGCAGACAAAACAAAGTTCCAATCGGCACCTGCCGCAAAAAAGGCAGAGGTAAGTTTTAAATTATAAGCAGGCAAAAGATAAAATATTCCCTGCACTTCAATGCTATGCTCCGTTTTACCGTATTCAAAATTATCAAAGGGAATTTTAGTCCCGGGCACCGGGCAATAATAATCATACACACCAAATTCAAAGAATTTTTTACGCCATGTAAGGTAAAAATCAATTTCTTTATATTTTTTATCCACAGAATAGGCTGCCCAAGTACCCATGCCAAATCCTTTATAAGTCCAAGTAAAAGATGGCTCTATACTGGGCACTGTGCTTGACGGCATGGCTCGCCAAAGGTGCATGCTTGCAAGTGTAACATTTGCTTTCAGATTTTTTTTTATACTCCCTTTTTCCGTTTGTGCTATTGCACCCAAAGGAACAATTATGGTCAAAACAATAAAAAAATACTTTTTCATATGTTTATTTTTATAATTTTCAAAGGTCAATTTAATTATGAGTTGTGAACGGCACAGCGCTCACTACCAAAACTTGGTGAATAATACGGGTTAATCATTCATAATTTTTTAGTGCCGGACATTTCATCTTTCTAAAAGCTGAAACAATATGCTTATAAAAAAACAAAGAGCGGAAATTTCATGGAATGAAAAATCCGCTCTTGTGACCCCTCTGCGACTCGAACGCAGGACCCACGGCTTAAAAGGCCGTTGCTCTACCTACTGAGCTAAGAGGTCAGAACCCTGCTTTTCTGTAAAAGCGAGTGCAAAAATAAATACAAAAAATTAATTACCAAAAAATAAATAAGTTTTTTTCATTTTATTTTTCAAATAATGTTTTTTCTATAAAATTTCGATAATCTTGCATGGAGCGATTAATAATCGAAAACGCCTCTTTTCTACCGTAAGTATGTGTTATCTCACAACGATGTCCTTTACTGCCGGGCATATCTTTATATGTTAGGAAATAATGCTTTAAACGATTGACAACAGCATCGGGGCAATCTGTAATATCTTTATAATCGCCATAAACCGCATCCCCATTTAAAACCGCAATGATTTTATCATCGGCTTCGTTTCCGTCAATCATACGAAAACCGCCTATGGGTTTTGCAAGAACTAAAATATCGCCGTGCGTAATTTCTTTCTCGGTTAATATACATACATCCAAAGGATCGCCGTCGCCAATGATTTCCGGTCTTTTTAATTTTTCTCTGCTAAGTTCGGCAACACTATTCCCGCAAAATGTTTGCGGAATAAAACCGTATAGAGAGGGCAAAATACTGGAAAATTTCTGCGGTCGGTCAATGGTAAGATAACCGCTGGCTTTATCTACTTCATATTTTACGGTGTCGGTAGGCACCATTTCAATGAAAGATGTAATAATTTCGGGTGCATTCTCGCCTATTTCTATACCGTGCCAAGGGTGCGATTTATAACGTAGCCCTATCAGTTTGCCTATGGGGTCTAATTGTTTCTTATACATACTCGTTTATTTTGTTTCTGCAAATTTAGGCAAAAAACTTTGTTAGTCCTATTGTTTTTCGCTTAATTCTAACCAACGCATTTCTTTTTCGTCCAAAATATCTTTAAGCACGGGCAAACGTTTTGATTTTTCTTCCAGTTCATTTTTCTCATAATTCCCCGATTGCAAATAGTTCTCGATTTCTTCTTTTTCTTTATTCAAATGCTCCAATTCTTTTTCCAGTGTTTCAAATTCTATTTTTTCTTTATAGGACAACTTATTTTTTTTATTTGCCTGTTTTGTTTGCCTCTGTTTTTTATTATCCTTATTTTTAGTTTGCTCTTCGTTCTTTTTATTTTCGCTCAGATATTGCAAATAATCCGAGTAATTTCCGGGAAATTTCTTAATCTTGCCCTTTCCCTCAAATGCAAAAAGCATATCTGCCACCGCATCAATAAAAAAACGGTCGTGTGAAACAAACAAGACAGTACCCGTAAAATTATTCAAATAATCTTCCAACACAGATAAGGTCATAATATCCAAGTCATTCGTAGGCTCATCAAGAATAAGGAAATTAGGATTTTTCATTAAAATACTCAGCAGATACAAACGTTTTTTCTCGCCACCGCTTAATTGCGACACATAATTATAATGCAAGGAGCGCGGAAATAAAAAATATTCGGCAAATTGAGCTGCCGACATTTCCCGATTTTTACCCAATGTAACAACTTCCGCAATATCTTTAATATAGTCAATCAGGCGGATATTTTCATCAATATTTTCGGCACCCGATTGTTCAAAATAGCCGATTGAAACAGTCGCCCCTATTTCAATTCGTCCGCTGTCTGCCTGCAATTTGCCGTTAAGCAAATTTAGCAGCGTACTCTTCCCTACTCCATTATTGCCAATGATACCGATTTTTTCGCCCTTAACAAACTTATAAGAAAAATTGTCAATCAGCACACGCTCGCCAAATGCTTTTTTTACGGAATAAATATCAATCAACTTCTTGCCCAAACGTTTTCCCTCAATTTCAATTTCAAAAGTTTTCTCATCAATTTTTTGATTGGCAGTTTCTTTAATTTTGTAAAAATTATCAATCCGTGCTTTTGCTTTTGTAGCTCTTGCCTGCGGCTGCCTGTTCATCCATTTTGTTTCCGTTCGCAGCAAGTTTTTTGCTTTATCAACTTCGGCTCGCGTGTTTTCATAGCGTTCTGCGCGTTTGCGCAAAAAATAATCGTAATTTCCCTTATAGCTAAATACTTGCGAATTATCCAATTCTAAAATAAGATTGCAGACCTTGTCTAAAAAAAATCGGTCGTGCGTAACAACAAGCAAAGTTAAATGCGATTTTGAGACATAGTCTTCCAACCACTTAATCATATCAAAGTCAAGGTGATTAGTAGGCTCATCAAGAATTAAAAAATCGGGTTTATTGAGTATTGCAACGGCAAGCGCCAAGCGTTTTTTTTGCCCGCCGGAAAGCAATTCTACGGGCTTGTCAAATTCGCTTAATTTGAGTTTTGTCAAAACAGTTTTCACTTCTCGCTCAAAATCCCATGCATGTAAGCGATCCATATCCTCTGTTTTTTCTCGAATACTGTCCGGATTTCCGCTTAAAATGGCTTTTTCATATTCTCTGACGGCAAGTGCTTGCTCATCATCCGAGTTCAAAACCTGCTCAATGATACTGCCCGCTTGTTCAAACTCGGGCATTTGCGCCAAATATCCTACGGAGGTATTTTTGTTTAAGACAAATGTACCTGAATCAGCAATATCGTTTCCGAAGATAATATTCAGCAAACTTGTTTTACCCGTGCCGTTTTTTGCTATCAGAGCAACTTTATCTTTTTCGTTTATAACAAAAGAAATGTTTTCAAACAATGTTTTGTTTCCGTATGCTTTTGATAAATCTTCAACTTTTAAAATCTCTGCCATAGTAGCTTTGTTTATTTCCTTAAATTCAAAGTTTTTTCGTTATGAAAAAAGACTTTCGGCTTAAGCCGAAGCAGCATCAAAGATAATAATGCGGACTAAGGGATCATTAAATATTTATGCAGTTGCACCGATAGGTTCCACTTCGGATTTTTCTTTATATACTCAACGATAATCGGAGTCATCTCTTCTTTTTTGCTCCATTCGGCTTGCAAATATAAATAGCAACTTTCAGATACTTTCTCGGAACAAGCCTCTGCCCATTGCAAATCATCTTTATCGAAAATAATCATTTTTAATTCGTCTGCCGCATCAAAATTTGCCCGCAAAGGCGGTTTTTGCTTTTTGGGCGACAAACAAATCCAATCCCATTTTCCGCTGAGCGGATAGGCGCCGGAAGTTTCCAAAAAAGTTTGAATATGATGTTCAGCTGCTTGTTCACAAAGATAATTTAAGTCGTAGCTTAAAGGTTCGCCGCCGGTTACCACAATGGCTTTGGCTTCGGAACTTGCCGCATTTTTTATGATGTTCTCGGCAGGAGCAGGCGGGTATAAATCGGCATTCCACGAAATTTTCGTATCACACCAGCGACAACCTATATCACAACCGCCGATGCGAATAAAATAAGCCGCTTTACCCGTATGAAACCCTTCACCCTGAATGCTGTAAAACTCTTGAAGCAGGGGCAGTTTTCGTCCTTTTTCTAAAATATCTTCCATAAACCGTGCATTTTGGGGCTGCGAAGATTTAAATTTTTACCGAATTTTGAAAATAAATTCTTTTTTTTCAAGAAATTGCAAAAATAATTACCGGCAATTAAAATGAGACGTTTTCTAAATTAAAAAATGTTGAACAGTTGATATACTGAGCTGTATATTGCCGTGTTACACAAATTATAATAAGTTTTGACAAGAAAAAATTTAGATATTCAGATATTCTATCGGCATTTTTGCTTTTTTAATCGTAAATTTGCGACACGTATAAAAACAAAAATCGGATGTTTTTATACGCATTGATTTTTTATTTGATATGTTGCCGATGAAAAAAAATACATTCATTTTTCTTTTATTGTTGCTCTTTTTTGCATGCAAAGCACCGGAAAACACCGAAAAAGATTTTTCAATTAAAGGCTTTGTCTCCGGTTGTTCGGAAACCGATGCGGTATTAAAATACCTGCGAAAGGGTAAATTGGTATCGATTGATACGGTACAAACCAAAAACGGCGCATTTCTTTTTAAGCATGTTAAGATTGAAAATCCTGAAATGTTGTGGATTGTATTTGATAAAGGAAAATTCAGCCTGCAACTTTTTGCCGATATGCACGATATGGAAATCAATGCCGATTACGGAAGATCCGGAAGACTATCCGTGCAAGGCTCTAAGGTTCATGCCGAATATGTTTCTTTTTTGGAAAATAATTCTGTGTATGAGAATAAACTTTTAAAAGTTGTTGAGCAAAAAAATTTAGCTTACCAAAATAAGGATACGACACTTGCCGAAAGTTTGGATTCTGTTTCAAATAATATTTATGCGGAGCATATTAATTTTATAAAAGAATATGCTTTTGAAAATAATAAAAGTGTTGTTTCATTATATTTAACACACAGTAATTTAACAAATTATATTGCATTTAAAGAATTAGAAAAGATATTCAATAATTTTGATAAAGAACTTAAATCATCACCCTATTATTTTGAATTAAGGGATTTTATTGAGGCAAAAAAAAGGCTTTTGAAAGGAAAGCAAGCTCCCGATTTTTCTTTGCCCGACAATTCCGGAAAACTTATTTCGCTTTCGGCTTTGCAGGGAAAATATGTATTGCTTGGTTTTTCTGCAACATGGAATGAACAGTGCCGAGTTGATAATAAGCTGTTAAAAGAACTGTACAAAAAATACGAAAAAAAGGAGTTTGAGATTTTTCAGATTTTTGCCGAGCAAAATAAAAAAACTTTTGCCAAAGCAATTCGGAAAAAAGCCATTCCCGGACTTGCCGTTTCGGATTTCAAAGGAGTAGAATCGGATTTGTTTCAATTATATGCCGTTAGACACTTGCCGCAATATTTTCTGTTGGATAAAAGCGGAAATATTATTGTCGAGGAACATGATTTGCAAAAGATTACTCCAACAATCAAGCAATTGTTTTCTTCAAAATAAGCCGTTTGTCTTCGGTATATTCAATTTTTTCCGTTTCAAGCAACCATTGAATAATTTTCAGTATTTTTTCTTCCTCAAAATTGATATTATCAACAAGTTCTGCAACCGTAAGTGCTTTTTTGCCGACAGTTGCCATAATTTCTTTATGAATAGCATCAAATTCCGCATTGCTGACATTTAAACTGTCTCTTCTTCTGCACACATCACATTCGCCGCATTTGGGGGCATCATCTTCGCCAAAATAAGACAGCAATATTTGGCTGCGACAGCGTTCTTTGTTCTCGGCATAAGCAAGCACCGCCTTTCCCCTTTTTTCATAGCGTTTTTTACGCAAATCGTAATGTTCTTTGGAAATGCGCAAATTATTTGCACTCAAACGTTCCGACATAAATATAATAAAAGGCACTTTTCTTTGCGGAATGTATTTTATGATACCTTGTTCACTTAATTTTTTTAAATAATCATACACAACTTCCGGGCTTGTATGCGCTTTTTTGGCAATCTGCTCCTCATCAATTGCCGAATAGCTTGAAAATAAGCCGGTGTACATGCGCAAAATCAGTTTAATGAAATTGTCAAATTTTTGGTTGGCAACTTGATATTTGTATAATTCTTCGCGATTAATGGTGAAATGCACTTTTGAGGGAGTAAAATCATCTTCGGTGAAATCCAAATATGCCTCGTTTTTCAGAATTTTAAGGCTGCTGTACACAATTTGTATCGATTTTTTGAATTTGCTTGCAAAATCTCTTATACGAAAAGATTTTATCAGCCCTTTGCCGGCTCCTTCCGGGATTTCATAATAGTTGCAAATTGAGGAATAGACCTCTTTTATTTTTTCAATTTCCGGAAATTCCAAACGCATGCGTTTCTCAAAATTCAGTCTGTCGGATTTGTGGTATAGTAAAACGGCATAAGCCCTCTTACCGTCCCTGCCTGCTCTGCCTGCTTCTTGAAAATAGGCTTCGGGCGAGTCCGGCAGGTCGGTATGCACCACAATGCGCACATCGGATTTGTCAATACCCATTCCAAAGGCATTGGTGGCTACAATGATGCGTGTTTTTCCCGTTTTCCAATTTTTTTGTTTAATATCTTTGTGTTTTGCATCAATTCCGGCATGAAAATAGTCTGCGGAGATGCCCTTTTCCACTAAATATTTGGCTGTTTCAAACGTTTTTTTTCTGCTGCGAACATACACAATACCGCTGCCTTGTTCTTTTGTAAGAATTTTTAAAAGATAACGCGGTTTATCTTCAACTTCGCGAACAATGTACGTTAAGTTTTTGCGTTCAAAACTTTTTTGAAACACATTATGTTCTTTAAAAAGAAGTTTATTTTGAATGTCTTCGGCAACTCGGGGTGTTGCCGTTGCCGTAAGAGCAACAAAGGGCACATCGGGAATGAATTTTCGGATATTTGCAATATTCAGATAAGAGGGGCGAAAATCATAGCCCCATTGCGAGATGCAATGGGCTTCATCAACCGCAACATAGTTGATTTGCATATCCGGCAAACGTGTTAAAAAGATTTCGGTTGTAAGCCGCTCCGGCGAAACATACAAAAATTTATAGGCTTTATATACCGCATTGTTTAAGATAATGTCTATTTCGCCTTTTGACATGCCGGAATATACGGCGGCGGCACTAATTTCTTTGGCAAGCAGGTTTTCAACCTGGTCTTTCATTAAGGCAATCAAAGGAGTAATCACCAGACAAAAGCCCTCGCTTGCCATAGCCGGCACCTGAAAAATTATGGATTTTCCGCCGCCTGTGGGAAACAAACCCAAGACATCTTTTTTATCATCAGCCAAAGATTTGATGATATCTTCCTGTAAGGGTCTGAAATTCGGGTAGCCCCAGTATTGTGTCAGTATTTGCCTGTATTTGCTCACTTTTTGCTTAGAGAAAGGTGTCGTAAACAAAAGTACAAAATTTCCCGGAAAGCAGAAACAATTAATTGATTTTTTAATTACAAATTTTGCTTAATCACTTCTTCAAGTTTTTCTTCCGTTTCGTCTCCGTAACCAACTTGGGTAAACAAAACCTTGCCTTTTTTATCAATCAGATATATTGTTGGGTAACCGGAAACATGATATTCTTTTGCTACATCTTTTCCTCCCAATAAAATAGTGTAAGTAATGCCACGCTTTGCTAAAAAGTTATCAATATCATCTTTCTCTTTAGTGTCATAAGGGTTAATTCCTATTAATTTAAGACCTTTATCATTATATTTTTCATGTAAGTTTTGTAACGCAGGTAATGCTAACATGCAAGGATAACAAGATTTATAAAAAAAGTCTATTAATACCAATTCCCCTTTATAGTCAGATAGGCTTACTGTTTTATCTTTAAGGGATATTAATGACCAATTTGGTGCAATCGTGTCTTTTGATAATAATTCAGGACTTTTATATGGTTTAAAATCTTTGAGTTTAATGTATGAAGGAATCGATGACAGCTCTAATTGGGTTTTATCTTTTAAACTGTTTAAGTCATATTTTTTTAAAACATTTTTTTCAAATTGCGACATTGTATCATTATTCATAACCAAATCAATTGCAATAGAATATTGAACCGGGATATAATCTTGTTTATTTATCCAATAGTTAATTTCTTTTCTTAAAGTTTTTATCATTGCAGTGCTATCATTTTCCGGAATTATATTCTTTCTAATGTGATAGCATAGATTATTATTTATTGTTTCGTCCCCCAAATATTCAAAAGTATTTTTTTTATCTAAGAAAGCACTGTCCTTAGGTAAGGGATAACTTTCCCTATTTGTTATCGGTGAATAAAATGTATAATTATGACTATAAGATTTAATTTCTTTTGCCCAAAGTGTTTTTGACATAATCCTGCCGGCACTGTCATTTTTCGAATAGTTTACAAAATCATTTCCTGTGTACAACACATCACTCTTATACTCATCTTCTGAAAAAACTTCATAATGAAAGGCAGATGAATATATACTATCATTTTCAAGTTTATTAAAATAGCATTTAAATACCTGTAAAGAAGTGTCCTTACTTGACATATATTTCATAAAATGCTCCATTTCATAGTACCCATTTTTAATCGATTGAGATTTCTCAAAAGATTTTTTCATAATTTCCACTGAGTTCGGACTATTGGTACATGATGCTAAAAGTAAAGTTGTAAGTAACCCAATTGTAAAGAATAAATTTTTCATTTCTATTTCCTTTATAAATTTTTTATTAAACATTATCTTGCTTTTTTAAAATTTGCAGTTTTTGCTTCTGCGACTGTAAAGTTAAATAATTGGTTTTACTTTTGCAAAAGTCTCGAAATGCGAGTTAAGATTCAAAATCACATTTTATAAAAACAAAGAGAGCGGTATGGAAAGGATTTTTTAGCGTTCTTGAAGCAAAAAGTTCTTGCTACTTCAAAATACTAAAATTCCAACTATAATTCAAAGTTCCGGTAAATTCGGTAAAACTACCGGTATTTTCTGTTTGTTGAAGGTTTCGATTTAATACAATTATGCTTAATCCCAAGTTGTGCTTTTTCTTAATTGAATAGGCACTGCTAAGCCTGAAACTGAGTATTTTGCTTTGAGATTTATTGTTTAGAAAAGATTGATTGTAGGATGTTGAGAATGTCGTTTTTAATGTTCTCTCAAAAAATGCTTTCCCGATGCTTATGGTCGGGCCGATTGTTAGTGATTTATTTCCTGTAACAGTACTTACATTTCCTGCTAAAGCGGTTGAAACAGTTAATGATTTTGGAATTATTGCATGGATGTAGGATATGTTCCCGTTGTAAAAAATTGAACCTCCGTTAGAATTTTGTGCCGTTTGTTGTTCTGCTGCTTTTTGATAATTCAAATTTAAGCTGATTGTTTGTCTTTTCTCTTTATTTGTCGGATTTCCGACTGCGTACATGGTATTTAATCCGGCACTTTGTGTAAGTTGAGTAAAATTTAATGTATCTAAACTTGCATAAGGGTTGGTTTGATTGATTTCGTCAAATTCAGAACGGATGTAAGTATAAGAACTGAAATTTGAATAATTCAAAGACATGTTCCATTTGGCAGAAGGCGAAAAGTTTATATTTGCGGAAGTTACCAAGCGCTTCATTTCGGAAAGTTTTGCATTGTCTAAATTATTTCTTTGTCCTCCAATATTTACGGCAATGTTTAATTTGTTTTCAAGGAACTTTGCCAAAGAGTTAATTGTCAGGTTTTCAAAATCATTATTGAAATAATATGTTCCGAGTGTAGTGTATTCCGGGTCAACTCGTTCGTATGCCAACCCAATCGAAAATTTTTCTTCGGAATACATTACACTTGATTTTACGGCTTTTTTATAAATGGTGGAACTTCTGTTTGGCATTATAAAATCCATAGCTTTATAAAAGCCCGGAGCTCCGTCAAGGTTTTTGTTGCTGTTTGTGTTTATTGATAATGCACTGCTCCCGAATTCCGCCGACAAAATTATTTTATCAATAAAAACCTTGCTTGCATTTATATTGAAAACCAAATTTTGCATGGGGTTAACTCCGGCTTCATGTATTGTTATACTATCAATCGAATTCATATCGTCTTTAGCGGCAAAAACTATAAAATCAATAAAATCGCTGCCTTTACCAATACCTGCTTTTACCGCATAAGCCATACGTTTGTATGCTGCTTGTGAATTTAAGCTGTCGGGTTTTACGGCATTTTGCAGTTTTCCGTACATGGCGCAAAAACGAAAAATTCCCGGTGTAAGCTCAACACCAATACCGTAAAAAGTTTTGCCATTCATTGTGTAAGGTGAGAAATTCATTGATCTGTATCCGGCATGTATTTTTATCCATTTGTAATAAGGCGAAATACCGTATTGATTAAAAGGCATTAATTTTAAGGTTTGGAACCGAAAATCTTGATTTGAGAAAGTTCCCGAAAAAGGAATATTCCACCCGTAAATTGACAGATTGAGATTTCCGGATAAAAAATAGGTATAAGGATCGCGCCTTGCTTCCGCTCCGCTTATACCGTATAAAATTTGATTAGCAGAAATACTTCCGGATATCTTAAAGGGTTTCTCTTTAAAACGGTCAAAAAATGTTTCAACATTTTGAGCTTTAATTGTTGAAACTGAAATTAAAAAGATTAACATGTATAAGTATTTCTTCATTCAGACACTGATTTTGCAGATTTATTATGATTATTTGTATTTGCAAACATATTATTGACTAAGGACCGGAAACCGGAGGCATAATTATTCATCAAGATTATATTTTTTCCCAACTTTGTAATTACTGTCAACATCAGGTTTCTTTGTACTTTTTTTTCCTAAGTTTTTTCTGAACATAATCATTATCTCATAACCTTCCAAATATCCCACTATTCCGGATAAATCTGCCATATTATATTCATAAGCAAAGCCTACTGAATATTTCTTTTGATTAAACTCTATATTACAGGCAATTATTTTTTCCGATATGTATCGAGGAGTAACAGACATACTTGCATTTTTTAGAACTCCCGTTTTTGACATACTTAAAGGGAAATAAAATTTTACTCCAATATTATACCTTAAATTATTATTCAAAAAATCTAGTGTTGCTTGGGGCAGTATGCTTAATTGTTCTTCCGAAAGCAATCTGAAGCCGCCTTGAAAACCGTATCTAAAATTTAATTCTGAACGAAAATTAGTGAAAGATATATTTGGCCGGTTTAAATGAAATGCAGAAATGCCTGCAAAATATTTAGGAAATTTGTGTCCGTCATCATATTGCCAAATAATACCGGCTGCCATATCCCCGTATGATTTTGATTGATTGTATAAATTTTCATTTATGGGTGCGGAAGGGTTGAAACCGGAATTAGGAATATATTGGCTTCCGGTAGTAAGTCCGTCTATATTTATGGCTCGCCTGTAAAAACCTCCGGATAATGCCGCTGCAACAAATTGTTTTTTTGAGATTTTAATATTGTATGCAAACGATATATCAATACCGGTATTTGATAAATAACTGACCGTACCGGCTTTATCCGAAATAAAAGAAAAAGCTAAACCGCCCCAACGTTTTGTTTTTGTTCTATCAAACATTGGAATAACAAGGTTTATGACAGGTGATTTAAAATTTTGTTCGATAGCTGAATATTGTCTTTTGTAGTTCATTATAAGTTTTAAATCATTATCAAAAGCTGCATAAGCCGGATTGGTTTGTATTAGAGCATTTACCGGATTGATATAACTTGCATCTTGTGCATATGAAGCAACATTGTATACTATTATGATTGATACTGTTGTTATAATTTTTCTGAATATCCTTTCTTTCATAATTTTTTGATGCTTATATATACTTATTTTTATGATCTAATTATGTTACACATTGCCAATAAGTTCTTTCGACAAGGGCTTCGCCATTCATAGTTCAAGATTATTTGACTAAAAACACAGTTCCTCTGTTTCCTTTATATTTAATGGCTGTTCCGTCATTATATGTACCCCTTATGATCCAAATGTATGACGCATCCGGCAATAATTGTCCCTTGTTTGTACCATCCCAACCGGTTTGCGTAATTTCTTCTTTATCATTTGATTCAAATACAAGCAGCCCTTCTTGATTATAGATTTGCAAAAACATATCTTTGATGCCGGTGCCATATATTTTGAATGAGTCATTATTTCCGTCATTATTCGGTGTAAATAGGTTTGGAATAAAAATCTCATTTTTAACCGTAATTGTAATTGAATCTGTATTAGAGCAGCCATGTTCATCGGTTCCCGTAAGAATGTATGTAATTGTTTCATTTGGAAATGCTTCGGGGTTAGCCGACCTATAGTCATCCAAATACATATCGGGATACCATTCGTAACTTATTCCTCCTTGTGCTTCCAAAATTATGGTTTCGCCCGAACCAATCATCAGATCTTTTCCTGTTGTGATTTCAGGTGTCAAATTTACATTTACGTTTACATAAAAGGTATCCGCTTCACATAAATAAGTTGAAAGAATTAATCTGTATTCTGTTGAGGTATCCGGTTGGGCAACGGGATTTGCTTCATTGAAACCGCTTAAAGAATTTTTGGGAGACCAATTGTATATATAAGAAAATAAACTTCCTTGTGCGGTTGGATTGCCTCCCAATTGAATACTTCCAAATTGGCAAATATTATAATTGTCGGGCACATCCGTTTTAGTTTCAGGATTGATGCTGATGTAGATTGTATCATCATCACTGCAATTATAAGAATCTGTAACTGTTAGAATATATCGGGTGTTTTCCGGAGGCGATGCCGCGGGATATTCCGCCAAAGCGTCAGACAGATTTTCATTCGGTTGCCAAGAGAATATATAGGGCGGCATTCCGCCTGTTGCAATGGGATTTGCCCCTAAAGTAAGGCTTGTATTAAAACAAATTGTTGTATCATTTCCTGCATTTGCCGCAGGTAATTCTCTCATAAATGCAATAATGGTATCGGTGTATGCACATGAAAACTCATTAAAGCATTCACAAATAAGCGTGTCATTTTCAAACACTTGTCTTATTATTGTTTCTGAGTTTGCTGAAAGAAGTTCAGAAGGAGAATACCAATTAACAGAATCAGAACCCGTAATCGTGAATTCGACAGAGTCGGAATAACAAGCCGTAGTGTCTTGTCCTAAGTTGAAATAAGGCAATGTTAATGTATCTGCAATTATTGTGTCTCTGTTTACACATCCGAACTCGGAGAATATTTCCGCCCAAACCGTATCCGGAACATCTATTTGTATTGAGAATGTATATGTATTTTCCGCAAGTAAGCCTTCCGATGAATACCAATTAACGGAATCGGGTTCTGCTCCTGCTTGCAGGTTTAAAAAGCCGGTTTTGCAAATGCTTGTGTCCGAAGGAAGGTTGATTGCCGGCAAATCGATAGGCGTAACTATAAGGCTGTCTGTTATAAAACATCCGATGTCATTGGTGAGTTCTACCCAAACGGTATCGGGTTGCACAACCGTAAAATCTAAATTAAAATTTCCCGAAACCAATAATCCTTGTTTTGTCGAGTACCAATTGACCATATCGCTTCCTTGTCCTGCCATCAAAAGCAAGTTTTCGTTCATGCATATTGAGGTATCATTTCCTAAATTAATTGCTTCGCATACAACGAAGCTATCCGGTTCGGAAAACAAAGAACCAAGAAATTCATTATCGATTGTTTGGACTTGCCAATAGTATTTTCCTTCCGGAAGATTATGTATGATTGCAAATGTGTCCGTAAAACAGTTTCCTTGATAAGGCAAGTATTTGAAGCCTGTTGAGATATTTGCGGAAGAAGAAATTATATCCTGTGCATATTTTGATGTTCCGACAGAAATTTGATATGTTAAACCGGAATTTTGCGTTTGATTATCATTGCCTTTATTCCATTTCAGAATAATTGAATTTTCTGAAGCAGTATAATCCGTTTCATTAGGAGGCGAGGGATTTTGAGCCGCTGTATTTGTAAGATTTCGATATAATAAGCTTTTAGCTCCGGATGCTGCGTAACCGGTTACAAATACATCTGAATTTTTGTCTTTATCAAAATCAATAAAACTTAATTCTCCTTGTGCAATGTCTTCTATATTTGCGTTAATAATTTCGGTAAATGAATTATTGCCTTGATTTTCATATAAAAATGTATGTCTGCCTGAATTACCAAAGCCGCAAATAATTAAATCAAGATACCCGTCATTATTGTAATCTCCCCATTTTGAGGAACCTTGGTAAAGTCCGGATAATCCGGCATTTATGTCGGTATATGTATCGTTTCCGTTATTTTTAAAAATCTTTGCGACAAATGTTCCGGATTGGTTCATTCCCGTTACTGCAAAATCGACATAGCCGTCTTGATTGTAATCGCCGGTTGCAGACGATGCATAGGCAAGTGCCGGAAGTCCGGGATTAAGCGGTGAAAAGTTAAAATTTCCTTGATTCATGTAAATAATGCCTACACGTTGATTGAGATTATTTATTCCGAAAACAAGCAAATCTGTTTTTCCGTCTTTATTGAAATCAGCCGGTTGAATTGAACCGTTACTAATGCCTTCAACAGAAATATTGATTTTTTGAAATGTATTGTTGCCCGTATTTTTAAACATTCTGCAAATTCTTTCATTCTCATTATTTACTCCTGAAATTAAAAAATCTTTCAGCCCGTCATTATTGAAATCTGCTGCAACAAAGGATGAATTTGAAACACTGTCAATATCAATGGCTATTTTTGAGAAAGAACCGTTTCCGTTATTTAAATAGACTTCTGAAACCTTTAAGTTTTCGTCCGTTTTTCCGCTTATGGCAATATCAAGAAAGTTATCGTTATTAAAATCAAAAAACATCACATCACCTTGGAAAATTTGCGGTATTGGTATCCCTGCATTTGAAAAACTTGTGTCTCCGTTATTTCTATATAAAGCACAAGTTACATTGGTTAAGTTATCAATTCCGGATAATAAAAGATCGTAATCGCCGTCTTGGTCATAATCTCCCCATGCCGCATTGCTGTTACCAAGATTGGGTAAGCCGGAAGGAACCGTTGTCGGCTGAAAGTTTTGGGCATTTATTCCGTTGCTTATTATGAGAATAATTATTAGTATTTTTAGTGTTTTGAGCATGTATTGTTAATGTTGTTTATTTGTTTATTTGTTTATCTGTTTATTTTTAACTCAGTTCGACGCTAATATTTTATAATTATTTAATTGCATAAAACGGCTGCATACTGTCGACTAACAATTATTAAAATGTATCTCGTTTAATTTTATAATTCGAATGTTCTTCAAACCATTGCCTTACGTCTACCAATGTTTTGTCATAATCATCGGCTTTAAGCTGGCTTGTACCCGGATAGGTTTCAAACGGAAAATCTTCAATTGCCGGAGCCAAAAGTTCCATGATTCGGTATCCGCAAACAATCGGGTCATACAGTTCGGGATTAGGCGGACGGCAGTTTTTCTCATCGCTGTAAAGAATGTCCAGCAAATACTCAAAGGCTTCTTTTTGCCTGATATAAACCAAATCTTTTAATAAAAAATGAATGATACGGTCGTTTACGCCTTTTGATTTTGCCAAATTTATGCAGTATGCAATTTGTTCTTTATCCCCCAATCTGGCAAGCGTCAATCTTACTTCCCGACGGCTTCTTTCATCGCTTATACTTGTATCATTCAAAAGCGCATGTAAAAACGGTATTTGATTGTCCATGTCTAAAAACCCTACTAAGCGAACACTGTTTTTCCAAATATTTTCACCTTTTTTCAGATATGATGTCAGTATGTTTTTTGCTTCTTGCGAAAAATCTTCTTTTTTGAAATATTTGAGTTTGTTTCCGATACTTCTTCTTATATCGGGTTCTTTATCTTCGCAAGCTTTTACCAAGTTTAAAACCGCTGCTTGTCGTATATTTGTTTTCTCATTTCTCCGTGCAATTTGATAATTCAAATCATAGACCAATTGTCTGACATTATTTAATGTATCCATTTCGTATTTGGGCAGTTCTTTGAGAATAGCTTCCGGAATTTCAGTAATATATTTTTTAAACAAATAGGCACTGACCGACTTTTTGCCTTTATCGGCACGAATTTCTTTGATGCTTTTTTTTAGCTGCTTCTTAAATTGTGCTTTTTGTGCATATATTGATTGAAATGCAACTGCTGTGCTTAGAATGATTAATAATCGTTTCATATGTTTATATTTATAATTTTCAAAGGTCATATAGGAACACCCTAAGTTAGTTCACTGCAAATAATTAATAGTGTTGGCAAATA
>PDWJ01003710.1_pt1 | contig 38915 bp, 29 predicted proteins | sample 1430881 | NCBI WGS metagenome assembly PDWJ01 (sample SAMN01162460, study PRJNA174530) | Oral metagenome, whole genome shotgun sequencing project. | biome: Marine environment; feature: Marine mammal; material: Swab sample of the gingival sulcus; isolation source: swab sample of gingival sulcus...
TGTTCCAGTCGAGGGATTTGTAGGGGAGCACCTCGCCGTAGGCGAGCTCGAGCTGGCCGAGGAGCTTGTTCTTCTTGGCGAGGTCAGCGGCCATCTTGCGCTGGCTGCGCCCGGTCAGCTGGATCTTGGCGTAGGTTCGGAACCTGCGCTCGACGAGCTGGAACTTCGCCTTCGCCGCGGCCGCCGCGGCGGCGGTGCCGGGCTGATGCCCACGGGCCTCGTATTCGCGGATCACGTCCTTGTAGTGGTTGATGCCGTCGCGGATCTTGCGGGACTTCATCGCGATGTCGCCCAGCTTCAGCATCGCCTCGAGCACGCGGGTGCTCATCCCCTGCGCGTCGCTGTAGCGACGGATGAAGGTGGTCAACACCCGCCGCTGCTTGTCGCGCTCGAGCAGATCTTCATAGATCTCGGCAGCGCGGTACATGGCGTTGGCCGCGTCCGAGCGCGCCGCGTAGATGCGCGCGTAGCGCTCGTAGGTCCGCGCCGCCTGCGCCAGCTCGCCGGAGTACTCCTGCAGGCGCGCCGCCGTGAACAGCGCGTAGGGCCGGTTGGGCTCGTCCTTGCCCTCGGTGCGCGCGAAGAACGACATGTAGGTCGTGACGGCCTTGTCGAAGTTGAAGAAGAGCTTGTAGTTCTCGGCGAGCTCGAAGAGCGACTCGTCGTAGAAGGTCGACTTCTTGAAGCGCGGGTCGGTGACGAGCTTGTCGAAGATGCGCGAGGCCGAGTCGTAATACTTGACCTCTTTGTAGGCCATCGCGGCGTTGTAGTACGCCTTGTCGAGGAACTTCAGATCGGGGTTCTGATCCGCGAGCCGCTCGAACTCGCGCGCCGCCTCCAGGTGGCGGCCGGCGGAGAGCAGAGCCTCGGCGCGTTGGAACTGGGCGCCGAGCTTGAAGACGTTGATCTTCTTTCGGATCTCCTTGGTGATCTCCGGGTCGCCGAGCTCGAGGTTCTCGGCGATGTCCGCCCACTTCTCCAGCGACGCCATGTCGTTCTCGTCGCGGTAGGTGTTGAGGATGTTCGCCATCGCGTCGGCCGCCAGGTCCGAGCCGGGGAAACAGGCGATCACCTGGCGGAAGCGGTCGCGCGCGTCCGCGTAGTCCTTGAAGCGCATCGCCATGTCCGCCGCCTGGTACGCGAAGGCGGTCTGAGGCCCGCGGCTGCCGTCGCGGGTGATGTCGCGCAGCACATAGAAGTCGACGGCCTTCAGCCAGTCCTCGACCGCCTCGGGGTAAGGCTCCGCCGCGACATGGCGCGCCCCGGTGGCGCTGTCGTCGCCGTCGCCCTCGCCGGGGTCGAAGGCCCTGTTGGGATCGGCCTTGTCGGGCAATAGATTCGCCTCTACCCCGTCGTGTAGGAGCTGCTCGAAGGACTTCACCGCCGACCAGGCCGCAGGCTCCCGGAACTTGCCCTGGTGGGGGTCCCCCGCGACCTCGAAGTAGGCCGACGCCGCCTCGTGGAACTGGTTCGAGTAGTACAGGGTCTCCGCGAGGAAGAACCGCATCTCGTAAGAGGCCGGCTCGCTTGGGTACTTGAGCAGGTAATCCTCGTAAGCCTTGGCGGCCTTGCCGTAGCTGTCGAGAGCCTCAGCCAACAGCTCGGGGCGCCCCTCGAGCTTGGCCTGCGCTTTGAGCTCCTGAGCGCGCTGGTGCAGCGCCAACGCCCGCTGCCGCATCGCGCTCTCCACGACGCCGCCGGCCTCGGAAACCTCTTTGAGGTGCTTGCTGTTCCTGCGCGCCCAGGCGCCCGCGGGGGCGAACATCTCAGCCAGCCTGGCCCGCTCGGTCGTGGCCGCGTCGATGTCGCGCAGGATGTCGTAGATCTTGATGATCTGACGCTGGTGGTCGACGGCCTCCAGCGCCGTCGGCTCGCGGCGGATCAGCTCGCGGTAGACCTGCACGGCCTCAGCGTACTTCTTCTTGTCATGCAGGTCGTACAGGGACTCGGCGTACTTGGCGACGATGTCGTTCTCATAAGACTGCCCGTCGCTCAGGTAAGCCAGAGCGCGCCCCACGCCCGAGTCGGCGTCCTCAAGCCCGTCGTTGTCCCAATCGTCCTCGGCCAGGCTCCTGGCGAGGTAGTCGATCGCCTCCTCACGCAGGGCGCTGGCGGTCGCGCTGCCGGCCTCGGCGTGCGCGTCGTACCAGGCGATGAGCTCCTTGAAACTCTTGATGGCGCTGTCGTAGTCGTACATCTGGAAGTACGTCCACGCGAGCTTGTACAGGGCCTTGTCGTAGAAGCGCGACTCGGTGTAGGCCAGGGCCTCCTTGTAGGCGGAGGCCGCCTCCGCAAACTCACCGTAGTCAAAGTGGATCTCGCCCACACGCAGGTACACCTCGGGGGCGTACTCGCTCTTTGGGTGGCGCTGGGCCAAGGTCTGCCAGCTCTTGCGGGCCTCGAGATCTTCGCCCGACTCCTGCAGCACGTAGCCCAGGAGGTAATAGACGGCGTCCGCGTAGCGGTAGGCGTCGCCAAAGCGCGCGAGGAGCTGGCGGTAGATACGCACCGAGTCACCGTAGTCGCGCTGGGGCGACTGGGGCTCGCTGGGGATCTTGCCGCGCGCGTAGAGGTTCATCTCCTTGGCGAACCGCTCCTGCGCGTCCGAATAGTCCACCGCGCTCCTCTCGTAGTACAGCTCGGCGAGCCGGAACATCGCGTCCGGCGTGTGGGTGATGTCGTCGGGGTACTTGGCGATGAAGCGCTCAAAGCGCCGGATCGCGTCCTGGCGGCGCTGGCGGAGATCGAGCTCGATCTCGCCAGCCTGCTTGTCGAAACGCTTGTTGAGGTGCTTGGATCGCCTGCTGAAGGACCGCTCGAGCAGCAGCCCCACCTCGTCCTCGTAGTCCTCCGCTGTCGCCGCGAAGCGCTCGACCACCTTCTCAAAGTCCAAGCGCTCGCGCTCGAGCTTGAGGTCCGTGGCCGTGAGCGTCCGCGGCTCGCGCGCTTCGGCCTTCGAACCTCGAATGGGCCTGCGGCGGCACTGCCCGATCTCCGGGACCGCCGCGACCTTGGCCCGCGCTTCGTCCGCCGCGGGCTCGGCGGGGCTCGCCTTGGGTTCCGTCGGCGCGGGCTTCGCGCGCTCGGCGCCGCGCGCGCGCTCGCCCTCGAGGGCCGCGTCGACGGCCGCCTTGGCGGGATCGTCGGCGCCGTCCTCTCTATTGGGCGCGGCCTTGGGCGCGTCAGGGGCCGGCGTCGCGGCTGCAGGGGGCGCGGCGGGTGTAGGCACCGGCTCGGCCCCGAGGCCGACGCCGGCCGCCGACAGCGTCAACATCGCGCCGACCGCGGCGATGGTGCGAAGGAGCCTCATGGCGTCCCCCCGACACCGTCGGGCGCGCCGTCCGCGGCCCCATGACGCAGCGCCTTCAGGTCCGCCTGGAGCTGACGTAGCCGATCAGAGCGCTGGCCGTTCACCGACTGCAGCTCGCGGGTCGACTGCTGTTTGCGCTCCCAAACCACGTCGAGGATCCCCACGTCGGCCTCGAGCACGACGTTGTCCATGCGCGACTGGGCCCGGCGGAAGAGCTCCTCGCCCATCGTGCGGGCCAGCGCGCGCCCCTCGGAGTCGTACAAGGAGACCTCGGTGGCATAGGCCTTCAGAGCGTGCAGCTCACGCGCCACCTGGCCGCGCAGCTCGACGGTCTTTACGCCAACCTCGTCGTCGATCGCCGCGATGACCGTGTCTACCCGCGCGATCGCGAGGCGGGTGCGCTGGCGTAGGTCCGACAGCTCGCGCAGATCGCGGGCGGTCCCGCCGCCGACCTGCACGCCGAGGCGCTCGTAGAACTCGCCCTCGCGCTTGTGCGCCGCGATCAGCGTCTCCTTGAGGTTGGCCTCGCCCTGGTTGGCCGCGTCCCCGATGCCGACGCGGCGCGCCTCGACATCGATGACCTTCTTGAGGTCCGTCAGCTCGTCGAAAAGCCCCTGCAGCGAGCTCTTCTCCTCCTGCAGGTCGTCGCGGACGGAGCGCTCATGCGCGTCGGTGAGCTTGTCACCGCCGTCGGCGAACTGCTTGTCGTTCAGGTAGCGCTCGAGCGCCAGGAGCTGCCGCTTGACGTCGGCGAGGCTCTGCTCGACGATGAAATGCTTGCGCTCCAGGTCGAGGAAGCGCTCGTTCACCCGCGCCTTGCGAGCCCCGTAGGCCTCGAAGGTCGTCGGCAGCGCGTTGGCCCGCTCCTCGAGGTTGCGCCGCCAGGCGACGAGCTCGGCCATCTCGGACGCGTCCGAGGCGTCGACCTTGCCCGCAAGGCTCGCCGCCTCCGCGTCGAGGATGGCGCTGGACAGGAGCAACAGGCGGTTTTGAAGCACCAGCGCCCGGGTCCAGCCGTCCCGCAGGTTCGGGAACAGCTCCACGCGGTTGTTGGAGGACAGGAGCTTCTCAAGCTCCTTGCCGATGTCGCTCGCCTGATCGATGTCGCGGGTCTCGCCGCTGATGCGGTCGAAGACCGTGGCCACCCGGGCGATGTCCTCGGTAGACTCGATCCACTTCGAGGTCCGCTGGGACAGGGGCGCGTGGAGCCGAGCCTCACCGCTCTGCCGCTCCAAAAGCCACTGGAAGTAGCGCTGGATGTCGTCGGGGTCGCGCGTAAAGCGGGTCAGCTCGTTGCGGATGGGGGCGAAGCGGTTGAGGATCGCCGTGTAGCTGTCCATCGCCTCTTCGTACTCGCTCATCAAGACGCTGAGCCGGCCACGCAAAACGTGCGCGTCGACGTTGATCTGCTCGTCCTGGACGGTCAGCAGCAGGATGTCGACGGTCAGGAGCGCTTTGTCGTACTGCTCCTGCTTGATGTAGGCCCACGCCATCTCATAGAGGGCGACCTCGTAGTGCGGGCTGTGTCGCCCAATGTTCTGGTAGCTGGTGAGCGAGGTGCCAAGCGCCCCAAGCTCCGCCTGGAGCCGGCCGACAGCGAGCCAGGCCAGGTCGCGGCGCTCCGCGTCCTCATCGGTGTCGCCGGACGACCGCGCCAGGGTCGTGAAGATGTCGAGGGCCTGCTGGTACTGCTTGTTCGCCGTGTGCGCGACCGCCAAGTAGTACTGCGCCTTGGGGAAGAGCTCGCTCTGCGCGCCGATGACCTTGAGCCAGAGTATGGCTTTGTCGGGGTCGCCGAGGCGCAGATGCGCCTTTGCGAGGGCGTAGCGGGTGCGGTCGCTGGTCGCGCTGCCGCCCATCTGGGCTACGATGTCGCGGAGCACCTGCTCGCTGCCGTCGGACAGCGCCACCTCTATGAGGTAGAAGCGGGCCTGCTCGGCCAGGCGCATGTCGCGGCCGCGGGTGACTTCGGTGAGCAGGTCGCGGGCGGGCTTGACGTTGCCTATCCGGAGCAGGCTCTTGGCCAACAGCAGCTGCGCGTTCTCGGTCTCGAGGTTGCCCCTGAAGCTGGGGTTGTCGAGCACGTCGAGGAGCACGATGGCCGCGCTCTCATAGTTCCCGAGCTCGTAAAAGACCTGGGCGTCGATGAGGCGCTTGTGGAATGGGAAGCGTTGGACGATGGCGAGGGGGTTGGCGAACTCGCGGGAGAGCCGCTCGGCCGCAGCCTCGAGGTTCCCCATCTGTTTGCGGAAGCGATCGGCGGGCTTGGGCTCGTTCGCACGCACGTCCCCAGGCTGGCCGACGGACAGGGCCGTCATGATCGCCAGCGACACCGCGGTCCGCAGGGCCCTAGGGGACAGCACCTAGTCCTTCTCCTCCTCGTCGGGCAGCGGCAGCGTCTTGCCTGCCTCGGTCTTGGTGTAGCTGACCTGCTTGACGTCGAAGGTGATCGACGGCCGCTCTCGGAGGTCGTAGGTGATGTCGCCGCGCTGGTAACCGATGGCCCGCACCGTCGTGATCTTCCCCTTCGTGGCGTAGAACGTGTAATTCGCCCGGAGCTTGAAGAGGTAATCCTTGAGGTAGGCGAACACCGACGAGTCGCCGCGGTAGACCATCTCGACCGCGAGGACGTGGTTGCCAGGCACCAGGTTCTGGTTGAAGATCTCAATAGAGTCTTGCTCTTCAAGGATGTCGGAGCTGTCGTCCTGGAAGTAGATCTTCTCGCCGTCGAGGTGGTAGAGCACCTGCACCGGGACCAGGCTTGCCCCCATGTCATTGTCATGGAAGATCACGACCTTAGCCTCAGCGATGACGTCGTTGAGGATGCGCTCCTTCAGCAGCAGCAGTCGGGTCTTCGAGCGGAAGACCTTTTCCTTGAGGCCGATGACCTTTTCCTCGAGCTCGCGCAGCTTGTTGTCGTAGGCGTCCCCGGCGGGCATCACCGTCACGCCGGCGTCGGCGGTCCCGGGGGCCGTGGCGCTGGCCGCGGCCGCGGGATCCGTGACGGGCGGCGTGGTCGCGGTCGCGTCGCCGTCGGGCTGCCCCGAGGGCGTGGTCGCGGTCGCGTCGCCGTCGGGCTGCCCCGAGGCCGCGGTCGCGTCGCCGTCGCCGACGGGCTGCCCCGAGGCCGAGGCCGTCGGCCCGACGATCACCGCCAACACCAACAGCCCGAGCGAGAACGCCCGGGCCTGGATACCGGCGGGGTTGGTCAGCTTGGTCATGGGAGAGGTCCTTGGCCCTGGCTGATTTTCCGTGGCCAGCGTTCGCACGATTTGTGTCGCTGGCCGGGGTCGCCGCCGATCAGTTTTTCCGGAACGGGGCCTTGAAAACAACGGGGAGTTTGGACTGGCAATCGCGGCCAGTCAACTCGCATGGCGCAGCAGTCACCGCGCGTCGTCTCAGCGCTCCACGCCAAAGCGGGGTCCGCGGGCGGCGACCGCGGGGGCTCGATGGCAGAGATCCGGTCCGTCTTCGGCCCCTGATCGCCCGGAGGCGACAGGGCCGGCGCCCTGTCGGAGCCGAGCCTGCTCGAAGCCGAGGGCTGGTCCGCTCCGAAGACAGAGGTCGCGAATACGACCCATGAAACCGGGGCATGACCAGGGCCACCTTCCCCGGCTTCATGGGCCGCCCCCTCCTCCAATGCCTCTATCAAGCGGCGCGAACGCGGCCCGGGTTGAGGGAAAACAACCCCGTCCAGCCGCCGTGCTCGCGTTGCTTCGAAATCGTCGCGATTCGACCCCACGACGACAGGCTCGGCCCCGCGCGCGGCGGGACCCAAGATGTCGCAAGGGGTGACCTCACCCCCGAACTAGATCGGCGACCAGGGCGCGGCCTCGTCAGCGTCGGCGGATGCGGCGTCGAGGTGGCCGATGACCTGGGCCATCACCTCGTCGACGTGCTCGCCGGTCAGGGCGCTGATGGGGTGGATCTGCACCCCCAGCTCTTCGAAGGCCTCGCGCCACAGCGTGAGCTCGTAGCGATCGTCGACCAGGTCGATCTTGTTGAGCAGGACCAGCTGCGGCAGCGCCATGAGGCGCTCCGACCACTCGCTCAGCTCGCGGTTGACGACCTGCCACGCCTCGAGGGGGTCGGGCGAGTCCGGCGACAGGCTCACCATGTGCACCAGGGCCCGCGTGCGCTCGAGGTGCTTGAGGAACTGGTCGCCCAAGCCCTGGCCCGCGTGGGCCCCCTCGATGAGGCCCGGGACGTCGGCGATGACGACGTCCCGCTCGCCCCGACGGTAGACCCCGAGGTTCGGCACCAGCGTCGTGAAGGGGTACGCGCCGACCTTCGCCTGGCTCGAGGTGATGGCCCGGATGAGGGTGCTCTTGCCCGCGTTCGGCAGGCCCACGAGCCCCACATCCGCCATCACCTTGAGGCTCAGCTTCAGGGTCCGCTCCTCGCCGGGCAGCCCGTCGTGGGCGAAGCGCGGCGCGCGCCGGGTCGGCGTGACGAAGCGGGCGTTACCGTGACCGCCCCGGCCGCCCTTGGCCACGACGACGCGCTGCTCGGGTTCGACCACGTCAGCGATCAGCGCGCCCGTGGCCCCGTCGTAGATCATCGTGCCCAGGGGCACGTAGACCACGGCGTCGTCGCCACCACGCCCGGTCATGTTCTTGGGGCCACCGTTGACGCCCTTGTCCGCCCGGTACCAGCGCCGATAGCGATGGTCGAGCAGCGTCGTCGCCCGCGGATCGGCCGCGATCACGACGTCACCGCCGCGCCCGCCGTCGCCCCCATCGGGGCCCCCATAGGGCACGTGAGACTCGCGGCGGAAGCTCACGATCCCGTTGCCGCCTTGACCGGCGACGACCTCGATGGTGGCCTCGTCGACGAACTGCATGATGCGCTTCCACGGGCTCGGGTCTCGGGCGGCGGATACACGAAGGGCCCCATGACAGGGGCCCTGCGATCGCTTGAGGTGGCGCCAAGATCGGCGCGCGCGCCTCAGGCGTCCGGGATGATCGTCACGCGCTTGCGGTCACGGCCGAAGCGCTCGTACTTGAGCGTGCCCGCGGTCATCGCGAAGAGCGTGTAGTCGCGCCCCATGCCGACAAAGCGGCCAGGGTGGATCTTGGTGCCGAGCTGGCGAACGATGATGTTGCCGGCCTCGACGTGCTCGCCACCATAGCGCTTCACACCCCGCATCTGCGGGTTGGAGTCACGACCGTTGCGAGAGCTACCCTGTCCTTTCTTGTGAGCCATCGTAGACCTCCTAGGTGCTCAGGCCGAGATCTGGTCGATGCGGACGCGCGTGAAGTACTGGCGATGGCCAGCCTTCCGCTTGTAATTCTTGCGCCTGCGGAACTTGAAGACGACGATCTTGCGGGCCCGTCCCTGCTCCACGATCGTGCCCTGCACGGTGGCTCCAGCCACCTGCGGGGTGCCGATCTTGAGCTCGTCGCCGCCCACCAGGAGCACGTCGTCGAAGCTGACCGCGTCGCCACTGCCACCCTCGAGCTTCTCCACGGTGACCACGTCACCCTGCTCGACTCGGTACTGCTTTCCGCCGGTTTTGATAACGGCATACATCTGTTGGAGACCTCCGCTCGAAGGACGGCGCAAGCTAGAGAAGGCTCCCGGCGCTGTCAAGACAAAGTCCTGGCCTCCCGCGCGAGCGCGACGTGAAGGGACGCCGTGGCGCGCACACAGCGCCGCCACTTGATAGGTCCCGATCTTGTTCGCCGCGTCTCCGTTGGCCGCGATCCGATCGGCGCCGACGATCGCCAGGTCGATCGCCCCCCGCTGCAGCAGGTGCCCCGCGGCGTTGTCGGCGATGACCGTCACGTCGATCCCATCCTTGATGCACTCCCAGGCCGTCAGCCGGCTGCCCTGTAGGTACGGCCGCGTCTCGTCGGCGATGACCGCCACCCGCTTGCCGGCGGCGACCGCGGCCCGCACCACCCCCAGCGCCGTCCCAAACCCCGCCGTCGCCAAGCTCCCGGTGTTGCAGTGGGTCAAGATCGTCGCCGCAGCGGGGACCACCTCGGCCCCATGGGCACCGATCGCCTCGTTGATGGCGATGTCCTCGTCGAAGATCGCCGTGGCCAGGGCGTCGAGGCGCTCGCGCAGCGCGTCCAGCGGCCCCGCGTGGCCCGCGACCACCGCCTTGACCCGGTCGATGGCCCAGAACAGGTTCACCGCGGTCGGCCGCGACGCCGCCATGGCCTCACATAGGGCCCCAAACCCCTCGGCGAAGCCGTCGTCCTCGAGCCGCCGCGCGCCCAGCGCCAGCCCCATCGCCGCCGCGACGCCGATCGCCGGCGCCCCGCGGATCACCATGTCTCGGATGGCGCCGGCGACCTCCTCACCCGTCGCAAAGGTCAAGTAGACCTCCTCGAAGGGGAGCTGCCGCTGGTCGAGCATCACGACGCGACCCTTCGCGTCACGCCGGATAGGGACGATCGCGGACCTCATGTGCGCCTGGCCTCCAGCCTCTCACGCAGGATCTGGTTGACCTGCCTCGGGTTCGCCTTGCCGCGCGTGGCCCTCATGACCTGCCCCACGAAGAAGCCCAGCACCTTGGTCTTGCCACCTAGGAACTCGTCGACCTGCGAGGCGTTGGCGTCGAGGACGCCGTCGACCGCCTCGGCGATGACGCCCGCGTCCGTGATCTGCCCGCCGTGCTCGTCCACCCACGCCGCCGGCGACACGCCCTCGTCGTACATCGCCTGCAAGCACCGCTTGGCCATCTTCGACGAGATCTTGCCGGCCTCGAGGAGCGCCAGCAGCTCGCCCACAGACGCGGCGGCGACCGGGGAGCCCTCGATGTCAAGGCCGTCTCTATTGAGCACCGCCAACAGCTCGTTGATCACCCAGTTCGCGGCCAGCTTGGCGTCCACGACGCCCGCCACCACCTCGAAGTAGTCCGCCCGCCCCGCCGACTGCGTCAGCACCTCGGCGTCGTAGGCGGACAACCCCATCTCCGCCTCGAAGCGCGCCCGGCGCGCCCGCGGCAGCTCGGGGAGCTCGGCGCGGATCCGCTCGACGAACGCGTCGTCGAGGTGCACCACCATCAGGTCCGGATCGGGGAAGTATCGGTAGTCATGAGCCTCCTCCTTGCTGCGAAGGCTCGCGGTGATCCCCCGGTCGTCGACCCAGCCGCGGGTCTCCTGGACCACCCGGCCGCCCGACTCCAAGACCCCGATCTGCCGCTGGATCTCGTACTCCAGCGCCCGGCCGATGAAGCGGAAGCTGTTGACGTTCTTGATCTCCGTGCGCGTCCCCAGGGCCTTGGCCCCGCGCCTGCGGACCGACACGTTCGCGTCACAGCGGAAGTTGCCCCGCTCCATGTTGCCGTCGGATACGCCCAGGGCCACCACCAGCTGATGAAGCGCCTTCATGTAGGCGACGGCGTCCGCGGCAGAGCGCAGCTCGGGCTCGCCGACGATCTCGACCAGCGGCACCCCCGCCCGGTTGAAGTCGATGAACGACTTGCCCGAGCGCGGATCATGAACGTTCTTGCCCGCGTCCTCCTCGAGGTGGATGCGCGTCAGCGCAAACGTCTTGTCGACCCCCTCGACGTCGCAGACCACCGCCCCACCGACGCAGATCGGCGCTTCGAACTGGCTGATCTGATAACCCTTCGGAAGATCCGGGTAGAAGTAGTGCTTGCGGGCGAAGCGGCTGCGCCGGTCGATCCGACAGCCCAGCGCCAGCCCTAGGCGCACGGCGAGCTCGACGGCGCGGCCGTTCAAGACCGGCAGCACCCCCGGCAGGCCGATGGTGACCGGATCGATGTGGGTGTTCGGCTCCTCGCCAAAGGTCGTCGACGCCGCCGCGAAGAGCTTCGACGCCGTCGCGAGCTGACAGTGGATCTCGAGCCCGATGACCGGCTCCCAGTCGCCATAGCGGCTCACGACGCCACCTCCGCGCGCACCGGCGGCCGCCGCCGGTGGTGATCCGTCGCCCGCTCGTAGGCGTGGGCCACCCGCAGGATCCGCGCCTCGGCCAGCGGCGGCCCGATGAGCTGCAGCCCCACCGGTAGCCCCCCCGCGTCGAAGCCGCACGGCACCGACACGCTCGTATTCCCCGCCAGGCTCGACGGGATCGTGAAGATGTCCATCAGGTACATCCTCAGCGGGTCGTCGACCCGCTCGCCCAGGCCGAAGGCCGTCACCGGCGACGTCGGCGTCGCGATCACATCGCAGCGCTCGAACGCCGCCTCGAAGTCACGCCGGAGCAGCGTCCGCACCCGCTGCGCCTTGAGGTAGTAGGCGTCGTAGTAGCCACTCGACAGCACATAGGTGCCGAGGATGATGCGCCGCTTGACCTCGTCTCCGAAGCCCTCGGCGCGGCTGATGGCGTAGAGATCGGCGATGTCCCCGACGGGCTCGGCCGTGCGGTGGCCGTAGCGGATGCCGTCATAGCGGGCCAAGTTCGACGAGGCCTCGGCCGTAGCCAGGATGTAGTAGGTCGCGACCGCGTACCGCGTGTGCGGCAGCGACAGCGGGACCAGCGTCGCGCCCTGAGCCTCGAGCTGCGCCAGCGCCGCGCGCACCGCCGCCTCGACGTCGCCGTCGATGCCGCCGGAGACGAAGTACTCCTCGGGCACGCCGACCCGCAGGCCCGCGATGTCCCCAGTGAGGGCGGACAGGTAGTCGGGCACCGGGCTCGGCAGCGAGGTGGAGTCGCGCGGATCCTGCCCCGCGAGCACCCCGAGCAGCCTCGCCACGTCGGCCACCGTGCGGCCGATGGGACCGATCTGATCGAGGCTGGAGGCGAAGGCGATGGCCCCAAAGCGACTCACGCGCCCATAGGTGGGCTTGAGGCCGACGACACCGCAGAAGCTGGCCGGCTGGCGGATCGAGCCGCCCGTATCCGTGCCGAGAGCCAGCGGGCAGTGACCCGCCGCGACGGCGACCGCCGAGCCGCCGCTGGAGCCGCCCGGGACCCGCGTCGGATCCCAGGGGTTGCGCGCCACGCCGAAGGCCGAGCGCTCGTTGGACGAGCCCATCGCGAACTCGTCCTGGTTGGCCTTGCCCAGGATGACGGCGTCCGCGGCCCTGAGCCGCTCGACGACGGTGGCGTCATAAGGCGGGATCCAGCCCTCGAGGATCCGCGAGCCCGCCGTGGTCGGCACGCCGCGGGTCACGATCTGGTCCTTGACCGCGATCGGCACGCCCGCCAGCGCGCCCAGGGGCTCGCCAGCCGCGCGCTTGGCGTCGACGGCCGCGGCGGCCTCCAGCGCTCGCTCCTCAGCCAGGTGCAGCCAGGCGCCGAGCCGCGCGTCGGCCCGAGCCTTGGCGAGGGCGGCCTCGGTCAGCGAGACGGCGGCGGCGTCCCCGCGCTCCTGAGCCGCGATCAGCTCGGCGACGGTGAGGTCATCGGTGTCCATCGCGTCCCCCCCGCTCAGACCACGCGGGGCACGGCGAAGGCGTGCCCGTCGTGCGCCGGAGCTTGGGACAAAGCCTCGCCGCGGTCTAGGTGGTCGCCCACGGCGTCGGCCCGCAGCGGCGTCGTCACCGGCAGGACGTGGGTCGTCGGCGGCACCGCCTCGGTGTCCAGCTCGTCGAGCTGGGCCACGTAGTCGAGGACGCGCCCCAGCTGGCCGCCGAGGCGCGCGGCCTCGTCCTCGTTCAGCGCCAGGCGCGCGAGCCTGGCGACGTGTTCGATGTCGATGTTCATCCTAAGAACCCTCTCCTTGAGCTCGAGACAGGAGACCACAGAGGTCGCGAAGGCGCCGAGGACCCAGCGCCGGCCCGCGGCCGGAGCAGGATAGCGGTGCTCCGACGACGGTCGCCGGCCCCTGTGTCCGCTGCGCGCGCGGTGTCTATGTGCCCTCGGTGACCCAACTGCGGCTCCCCGATGTCAGCGGCGGGCGGCCACGAAGCCCTCGAGCTCCGCTCGGATGCGGGCGAGGGCCTCGGGGGAGTCGGCCTCGGCGCGCAAGACCAGGACCGGCTGGGTGTTCGAGGCCCGGATGAGGCCCCAGCCGTCGCCGAAGTCCACCCGCGCGCCGTCGATGTCGATCACCTCATGGCGCGCGCTGTAGTGGGCGACGGCCTCGGCCACGACGTCGAACTTCAAGGCGTCGGGGCACTCGAGGCGGATCTCGGGCGTCGCGCAGGGCTCGGGGACGTCGGCGAGGAGCGCCGACAGCGGCCGGTCCGCGCGGCTCATGATCTCGAGCAGCCGCCCCGTGACGTAGATGGCGTCGTCGAAGCCGTACCAGCGGTCGCGGAAGAAGATGTGCCCGCTCATCTCACCGGCGAGCAGGGCGTCCTCGGCCTGCATCCGCGCCTTGATGAGGGAGTGGCCGACCGCGCTCATGATGGGGCGCCCGCCGTGGGCCGCGATGTCGTCGTACAGGGCGCTGGAGCACTTGACCTCGCCGATGATGGCCGCGCCGGCGTGCTCGCGGAGCACCTCCCGCGAGAGCAGGATCATCAGGCGATCCCCCCACAAGATCCGCCCCCGGTCGTCGACGACGCCGATCCGATCGCCGTCGCCGTCGTAGCCGACGCCCACGTCCGCGCCGTGGTCCAGGACCGCCGCGCGCAGGTCGACGAGGTTGTCCTCGACCGTCGGATCGGGGTGGTGGTTCGGGAAGCGACCGTCCATCTCGACGAAGAGCGGGATCACCTCGACCCCGAGGCGCTCGAGGAGCGCCACCCCCGCCGGGCCGCCCGCCCCATTGCCGCCGTCGACGACGACCTTGAGCGGGCGGTCGCCCAGGGCCAGCTTAGGCGCCACGTCATCGACATAGGGCGTGAGGGTCTCGTGCTCGGTCAGGGCGCCAGCGCCCGCCTCGAAGTCACCGGCCTCGATGAGGCGGCGCAGCGCCCCGATGGCGTCGCCGTGCATCGCGGCGCGCCCGCGCATCAGCTTGAAGCCGTTGTACTCGGCCGGGTTGTGGCTGCCCGTGATCTGCACGCCGCCGTCGGTGTCGTGATGAAAGACCGACCAGTACAGCAGCGGCGAGGCGACCACTCCCACGTCGAGGACGTCGACGCCCGTCGCCAAGATGCCCGCGACGAGGGCGGCGCGGATGCGGTCCCCCGACAGCCGGCAGTCACGGCCGACGCAGACCCGCCGGCCGCCGGCGCGCTTGATCACCGTGCCATAGGCCTGACCAAGGGCGCGCACGAAGTCGTCGCCGAGGTCGCGATCGGCGACCCCGCGGATGTCGAGGGCGCGAAAGACAGCGGGGTTCACAGCAGCTCCGTCTTGGCCAGATCCTCGAGGCGATCGACCACCTCACGGGCGCGCTGGGAGGCCCGCCGCGGGCAGACGAAGGTGGCGTCGTCGGTGTGCACCACGACCAGGTCGCAGACGCCGACCACCGCGACCGTGGCGTCGCCGTCGGCGAAGAGCACGTTGCCGCGCCCGTCGAGCTCGATGACGTCCCCGTGGTGGAACGAGTCGCTCCCCTCGGGGCGCATCCCCCACAAAGACTCCCACGAGCCCACGTCCGACCAGCCGAAGCGCCCGGGGACCACGGCGATGCGGTCGGTGCGCTCCATCACCGCGTAGTCGATGCTGATCTTCTTCAGCGTCGGGTAGACCGCGGCCAGCTCGCCCTCGCCCATCCCGCGGAGCGCCGCCATCAGCTCGGGCTCGAAGCGGTCGAGCTCGGCGAGCACCAGCGCTGCGGGCATGAAGAACATGCCGGCATTCCAGTCGTAGGAGCCATCTCTGAGGTACGCCAGGGCGGTGTTCACGTCCGGCTTCTCCTCAAAGGCCTCGACGTCGTAGACGCCGCCCCCGCGGGGAGCCCCGCGCTTGATGTACCCATAGCCCGTCTCGGGCCGGGTCGGCGGGATCCCGAGGGTCACGATCACGCCCTCGGCGGCGGCGTCGAGGGCCCGCCGGGCGACCCGCAGGTACTCGCCCTCATCAGCGATGTGCTGGTCGGCGGGCAGCACCATCAAGATCGCGTCGGGGTCGCGGCGGTGGACCTCGAGGGCCGCCCACGCGACGGCCGGAGCCGTGTTGCGGCCGGCAGGCTCGCACAACAGGTTGTCCGCGGGCAGGTCCGGGAGGACCCGCCGGATCGGCGCCCGCAGGAGCTCGCCGGTCACGACGATCTGGCGCTCGATGGGGACCACAGGCGCCACGCGGTCGACGGTGACCCGCAGCAGCGGCCCGTCGCCGAAGAGATCGAGGAGCTGCTTGGGCCGCGCGGCTCGCGAACCTGGCCAGAAGCGGCTGCCGACGCCGCCAGCCATGATGATGGTCCAGACGTTCTTCATGCGCCCCCGAGGAGCTGCCAGCCCGCTGCCGCGGCGCCCAGGGCGAAGCAGTAGTAGGCGAAAAGGTGGAGGTGCCCGCGTCGTAGCATACGCAGCAACAGGAGCAAGGCGATGACACCCACGACGGCGGCAAGGGCGGCGCCGACCAGCGCCGGGACCAGCCCCTCGGCGCCCAGGGCGTCGGGCTCGATCTTCAACACCAGCGCGCCCAGGATCGCGGGGATCGACAGCAGAAAGGACAGCGCCGCGGCCGCCTCCTGGTCGAGCCCCGCCACCAGCCCCGCCGTGATCGTCGAGCCGCTGCGCGAGATCCCCCTGAAGATGCCGAGCCCCTGGGCCGTGCCGATGAACAGGGCGTCGCGGAAGCGCAGCTCCGACAGCGACCTGCGGGGGCGGGCCTCGGTGGCGCGCCACCGCCCGATCGTCAGGGCGCGCAGGAGCAAGAGCACGCCGCCGTTGGCGATGAGCGCCGCGCCGACGAAGCCGACCGAGGCCAGCCCCTCCATGCGGTCACCCAAGGCGACCCCGATGACGCCCGTCGGGATCGTCGCGATGACGACGTAGACCGCCAGGCGCAGGTCCGAGTCCTCGGTCCACCGCGCGCGCAGGGCGCTCGGGTGCCATAGGGCCCGCCCGACGGCGACCAGCATGCGGCCGACGAGCGCCCGGTAGACGATGACGACCGCCACCAAGGTCCCGACGTGCAGCATGACGTCGAGCAGGGTCTGGGGCTGCTCCACCCCGAAGGCCGCGCCGAGCAGGCGCAGGTGACCGCTCGAGGAGATCGGCAGGAACTCGGCGATCCCCTGCACGACGGCGAGGATCGCGACCATGAGCCAGATCAAGGCGCGCTACCTCCCGCCGCCGACCTCGGGGCAGCCGTCGATGTCCTCGTAGCCGTCCCGATCCTCGGCCTCGCTGGGGCACTGGTCGACCTGGTCTCCGATGCCGTCGCCGTCGTTGTCCGGGTCGGGACAGCCGTCGCCGTCCAGCCAGCCGTCGACGTCCTCGCGCTCGGTCAGGCAGGCGTCCGTCGCGTCGGGGACGCCGTCGCCGTCGCCGTCGCCGCGGCCGGGCGCCGGCTCGAAGATCCGCGCGGGCGGGCCCTTCGGCGCGGCGCAGGCGGCGAGCGCCTCGGCGGCGGTCGCGCTGGCGGCCCAGCTCTCGGCGCGGCCGAGGTGGAGGGCGGCGCGGATCGCGTCGCCCGTCTCGGACAGGCGCTCGGCCATGGCCGCCTCGGCGCGGGCCCTGGCGAGGGCCTCGGGGGCGCAGGCGCGGGCGCGGCCCTCGACCCCGGCGAGCCGCGCGCGGACCGCGGCGCTGCGCTCGGCGACCTGGCCGCTGGTGGCGCACGCGGCGAGCGCGACCGCGAGGACCCCGAGGGCCGAGGCGAGGCGGCTCACGGCGGCGCCGCCTTCGCAGAGGCCGGCGCCGAGACGGCGCGGTTGAGGGCGTCCGCAGCGTGCGCGCGGGCGATGCGCGCCATCGCGGCCGCGCCCCGGTGGTCGCCCAGGCCGCGGGCGAGGCGCGCGTTGTCGAGGTAGGCGCGGGCAGCCCAGACCTCATAGGGGGCCTTGGCCAGGGCGCCGGCCTCCTCGGCGGCGCGCAGCTGGGCCGCGGCGTCGTCGATGGTGGCCAGGGCGCCGACCGGCGCGCAGCCGACCGCGGAGGCGGCGATGAGCAGTGCGGCACAGGCCGCTCGTAGCAGACTCGTCACAGCCCCCTCGCTAGCGCCGCAGAGGTCGCGACGTCAAGCAGGAGACGCCCTGCTCGCCTCGCTCGCATAGCGCGCTCCCCGGTCCTCGCCCGCCAGGCGCCAAAAGGCCACGCTGAGCGACGATGATTCGCGCCGGGAGGCGGCGCCCGGCGCGGCCGGGGCTGGCAGATCCGGCCCGCCAGGCGCCGGCATTTTGGCGACGAAACCCTTGCATGACGGGCGTTGACGCGTCCGTCAGGGCGCTCCTATAGTCCGCGCCGGTTTCGCCCAAGGCGCCTGGAGGCCCGGTGAAGTTCTCGCTGAAGATGAAGAAGTACGCGCTGTTCGCCGTGGTCTTTGCGGCGTGGCTCGTCGGCGACCTGGCCACCAAGCGGTGGGCGGATTCGACGCTCGCCAACCGCAACCACCCCCAGCCCGTCCGAGTCACCGAGGCCGACGCCGGCAGACCCCTGGGCGACCTGCTGAAGGCGGCCTTCGGTTGGGACGACGCCGAGCTCGCCGAGCGCCTCGTCTCGGACGTCGAGGTGCTCGATCAGCCCGGCGGCTACGCGGGAAACGACCGCGTCTTCGACCGCAGCGGGCCCGCCGCCGGCGCGACGGGCTTCTACGTCTTCTGGCGCGGCCTGGACACCGCGCCCCGCCGCTTCGTCGCCAACGAGCGAGGGCTGCTGACCCGCTGGCTGCGCCTGGCCTTTCCCCGCGCCGGCGCCGGCGCGGTCCACGCCAAGGTCGAGGCGCTGCTCGCCGACGTGACCTTCGCCGACTGGCTCCCGGAGCGCTTCCTCAAGCTCGACAGCGCGGACGTCTCGGCCCTCGCGGCCACCCACATCTACCCGATCGCGGCGGGCGCGCCGCGCCTCGACGCGACCCGCCCGGTCACCGCCGGCGAGATCTACCTGCTCGTCAACGACCGGGTCGACGTCATGGGCGAGTGGTTCAAGCTGCTCTACGCCGAGAACCCGGGCGCCGCCTTCGGCTTCATGAAGGGCGTCCCCGCGCCGACACGGTTCGCCATCTTCACCATCCTGACGCTGCTGGCCTTCGCGCTCATCCTCTACCTCGTCTACCGGCTGCCCGCCCAGGGGTGGCTGGTCTACTCGGCCTTCGCGGGCATCGTCGCCGGCGCCGCCGGCAACCTCGTCGACCGCCTGAGCTACCGATACGTCATCGACTTCATCGACATGGACCTCGGGTTCATGCACTGGCCGACCTACAACGTCGCCGACATCGCCATCTCCGTCGGCGTCCTCGCCCTCATCGCCAACATCCTCTTCGACAAGAATAGCCCGCTGGTATCCAAGAAGGACAAGCAGCGCCGCGAGGAGAGGGCGAAGGCGAAGGCCAAGGCGTAGCCGTCGCTGCTCGGTCAGCCCGGCCGCGACGCGGGCGACCGCCGCCTCGAGGGTCGGGCGTCGCGCGCGACCGGGGACGCGGTGGTCGTCCTCGCCGGACCTCGAGGAGCCTGCTCCTCGCATATAATGAGGATGGGGAGCCTCCGCGTGCTCGGAGGAGCCTATTCGATCGACAACAGGGCCATGAGGAGATCGAGCGGGACGTGCAGCGTGGCCACCAGGGTGGTGCCGTCGCTGTCGGCCTCGAGGATGAAGGCCGGCTCCGCGGGCAGCTTGGCGATGGCGGCGGCCTTGTCCTTCAGGCTCGGGAAGGGCGCCAGCGCCTTGAGGAGCAGGCCCGGGCGCAGGCTGACCGTGCCGAAGGAGCCTTCGGCGGCGGCGGTGAGGGCCGGTTCGCCGCCGACCTGCTCGCCCCTGGCCATGGCGACGGCCTGGTCCACGGCGTGGGGGCCCATGGCAAAGGCGAGGCGCTCCTTGGTGGAGGCGATGGCGATGGCGAGCCTGGGGCCCACCAGCGCCTTGACGGCGGCGAGCTGCTCGGCGCTCTGCGCCGCGAGGCCGATCTTGTCCCAGTCGAAGGAGACGATCAGGGCCTGGACGCGGGCGTCGCCGTCGCGGGCCTCGTCGACGATCGCGCCGGTCACGCCCATGGGGGACAGGTTCTGGTTGACGAAGGCCAAGGCGCTGGCGAGGTCCTCGACGGGCTGCGCCACGGGCTCACCGGTCTTGGCGGCGAGATCGGCCCTGACCTTGGCGAGGGCCTTGTCGAACAAGCGCCGCGCGATGGAGAGCAGGACCTCGCGCGAGGCGTGGCCGTCGCTGCTCGCGGTGACCACGCTGAGGGCGGCGGGGTAGGCGCCGTCGGTGGCGATGGCGGAGGCGCTGTCGCCGGTGGCCAGGCCCGACAACCTGTGGATAGCGGCGCTGAGGGCGGCGGCCTCTTCCTTGGTGAAGGCGAGACTATCGGGGTCATCGGCCGTGAGGAGGGCCTCGAGCAGGGCCCGGTCGCCGTCCGTCATCCCGGACGAGGGGACGTTGACGGTGGCACCGAACCAGGTCGAGGGCGGCAGGAGCTCGCTCAGGCCCGAGGTCCGGCCCTTCAGCTCGGCGACGGAGGTGGCGAGGTCGCTGCCAGCCAGGCCCCGCAGGCCCAGGGAGATGCGCACGGCGCCGCCGACGGGGTCGATACAGAAGCCGAAGCGCTCGGTGCCATCGATGAAGTCGAAGGCGCCGTCGATGCCGGCGCGGAGCGTGGCCGCGTGGGCGGGCACCGCCGCGTGCTTGGTGAGCTGCGCGGTGATGGCGCCGGCCATCTTGCGGGAGACCGCGATCTCCTGGGCGAAGATGCGGTTGGCGTTCTCGACGCTCGCCTCGAGCACCAGAGGCTGCGCGGGGGCCCAAGCCTTCAGCGGGCCGTCGACAAAGGACCGGACCTTGCCGAGGAGGTCGGCGTGGGAGCTGACGATGACGTCGTCGCCGTCGAAGTCGAGGTAGACCGAGCGGCCCTCGGCGGTCACCACGCCGGCGTGCCCCTCGGCGGGCGTGAGGGCGTCTCCAAAGGCCTTCTTCACGGTCGCCTCGCCGCCGCGGATGGGCAGCACGGCGAGGAAGCCGTCGAGCCAGGTCTTGGAGTCGGGGATCGCGAGCTTGACGGGGCGCGAGCCGTCGATCCAGTCGGCGTCGGCCAGGCCGAGGCGCATCCGGAGCGCCTCGCGGGCGGCGTCGAGGGGCTCGGGCGGCAGCGGCACGTCGCCAGCCTTGCGGGCCGCCAGGGAGAAGGCGTCGACCAGGCGCTCCAGGCCCGGCGTCCCGACGGGGACCCACGGCCGCGCCAGGGTCTGCGGGTCGCGGGCGTAGGGCTGGAAGCCGTCGGTCTCCGTGTGGAAGTCGACCGAGATGTCGGGCAGCGTCTCCACGTCCGGCAGGAGCCACGGCTCGGCGCCGTTGGCGATGTAACCGTCGGACAGGAAGAAGACGGGCGTCATGTACTTGGTCGCCAGCCGCACCGCCTCGATGGCCGCGTGGAAGCAGCTGGACGGGCCGCGGGCCGCCACGATCGGCACCGGCGCCTCGCCGTTGCGGCCGTACATGGCCTGCATCAGGTCGGCCTGCTCGGTCTTGGTCGGCAGGCCCGTGGAGGGGCCGCCGCGCTGGACGTTGCAGATGACGAGCGGCAGCTCCGTGATGGCGGCCAGCCCGATCGCCTCGCCCTTGAGCGCGACGCCCGGGCCGCTGGTCGTCGTCAGGGCGATGGCGCCGCCCCAGGCCGCGCCGATGGCCGCCGCGACCGCCGCGATCTCGTCCTCGGCCTGGAACGTCTTCACGCCGTGGCGCTTGTGCTTCGACAGCTCGTGGAGGATGTCGCTGGCGGGCGTGATCGGGTAGGAGCCGAGGAAGAGATCGGCCCCCGCGAGCTTTGCGGCGGCGATGAAGCCAAAGGCCGTCGCCTGGTTGCCCGTGATGAAGCGGTAGGTGCCGGGCTTGATGGCGGCTGGGCGGACCTTGTAGGAGGTCGCGCCCAGCTCGGTGGTCTCGCCGAAGTGGTAGCCCGCGCGGAGCACGCGCTTGTTGGCGTCGGCGAGGACGGGTTTGGCGCTGAACTTGTCGTCGAGCCAGCGCTCGGTGTGGTCGAGCGGGCGCCCGAAGACCCAATACATCAGGCCCAGGGCGAAGAAGTTCTTGCAGCGGTCGCGCTCGCGGCTCGACAGCTCCGAGCCCTCGAGGGCCCCGCGGGTGAGCTTCGTGAACGCGATAGGGAACACCCGGAAAGCCTCGAGGGTGTCGTCTTCGAGGGGGTTGCCCGCGAAGCCCACGCGCACCGAGGCGCGCTCGTCGAACGCGTCGGTGTTGACGAAGACCATGGCGCCCGGCTCGAGACTGCCCAGGTTCGCCTTGAGCGCCGCCGGGTTCATCGCCACCAGGACGTCGGGCCGGTCGCCGGGCGTGAAGACCTCTTGGCTGCCGAACTGGATCTGGAACCCGGAGACGCCCGCCAGCGTCCCCGCGGGGGCGCGGATCTCCGCCGGAAAATCCGGCAGGGTAGCGAGGTCGTTGCCGAACAGCGCCGTGGTCGAGGTGAACTGCGTGCCGGTGAGCTGCATCCCGTCGCCGGAGTCCCCGGCGAAGCGGATGGCGACCTGATCGAGCGCCGCGATCTCCGCGTCGCCGCCTGGGCCCTGGCCCTCGTGATTGCTCATGGTTCTGCCCTCGCATTGTGTGTCGCGGCGGCCGCAGACGCCCGCCGATTCAGAGCAGGGGCGCTCAGCCAGGGGCGCGATGGCCGGGTCGGACACGTCGGGTGAGCGTGTCGATCCCTGAGCGCACGAAACCGGCGCGCCGCGACCCGCTTCGGATCTCGGCCGCCGGTCCGGTGTCGTCCGAACGGTGTCGACCAGTGCCGGGCGCGTTCACGCGGCCCAATGATCGACGACTACCAGGACGCCTTCGTGACCCCGGGGAGCTCGCCGCGCAGGGCCAACTCGCGCAGGGCGATACGGGACAGCCCGAACTTGCGGTAATACGCCCGCGGACGCCCGGTGAGGGCGCAGCGGTTGCGGACACGGATCGGGTTCGAGTTGCGGGGCAGCTTCTCAAGCGCGCGCTGGGCCAGCGCGCGATCGGCGTCGCTCGAACGGGGGTTCTTCACGATCGCCTTCAGCTCGGCCCGCTTGGTCGCGTACTTGGCCACAAGCTGCTTGCGCTTCTCGTTGAGGAGGATCTTGCTCTTCTTCGCCACGTCGTTCTCCGTCCGGCTCTCTGGACCGGCGGTCTATAGAGCGTCGCCCTGCTCCGGGTCAAGTCTCGTATCCCCAAGGGCCAGGATCTCTTCGGGTCGCCCGAGCCGGTGGGCCGCGGGGACTACCACGAGGGGCCGCGGTGCCTTACCTTCGACCCTTCAAGCCGGAGGCTGATCATGCGACCCCCCCTCGGTCACGCCGCTGTCCAAGACGCTCCGCGGCGACTGGAGCCCCGCCTGGCGCGCCCTCGACGATCGCGTCCGGCGGGTCGCCGACGTCCCCGCCGACATCTCCGATCGTGGGCCACTGATGTGACGGCCGGTCCGTCCGCGACGGGAAAACACCTCGACAAGCTCTTCGTCAGCCACCATGCCGTCATCGGCGAGCGGCTCGTGGCGGGAAGGATCTCACCGGCGGGTCGATTCAGGTCCCTCAGGGGGCCCAGCGGGTCCCCGGGTTGAAGCCCGCGCGGCCCACCCCCGGCGCCCGTCGCGGCCCCGGCGGCCCCTGGCGGCGGCGCGGTGGCTCCCAGCCAAGGCGACGAGAAGGCAGACGCCCCCACGGGCGAGTAGACCCCGACAAGGAGCGGGAAGGATGTCCCAAACAGAAGCTAGCGGCCGCTCGGGCCTGACCGCGCTGGTCATGGTCCTCGTCGTCCTCAACCTCGGGCTGCTGGGCTGGATAGGCTTCGGCGGCGGCGGCGGCGGCGGTCCGGGCGGCGGCGCGCCCTCGGCCGTCGAGCTCCCCCGGCGCTCTTCGAGCAGCTCTCCCCCTCGGTGGCCTTCATCACCACCCTCGGCCGGGTGCGCAGCCGCTACGACTTCAACGTCCACCGAGTGCCTCAGGGCAGCGGCTCGGGCTTCGTCTGGGACCACCAGGGCCATGTGGTCACGAACTTCCACGTGATCAGGGGCGCCTCCGAGGCGGTCGTCACCCTCGCCGATGGCAGCGAGCGCCCGGCCTCCCTGGTCGGCGTCGCGCCCGACCACGATCTGGCCGTCCTAAAGATCGATGTGCCCTCCGAAGCGCTCCGGCCCCTGGCCGTCGGCGCGTCGAAGGACCTGCGCGTCGGCCAATTCGTGATGGCCATCGGCAACCCCTTCGGCCTCGATCAGACGCTGACCACCGGCGTCGTCAGCGCCCTGGACCGCGAGATCGAGTCCGTCAGCGGCCGCCGCATCTACGGCGTGGTCCAGACCGACGCTGCCATCAACCCCGGCAACTCCGGCGGCCCGCTCATCGACTCGTCGGGGCGCCTCATCGGCGTCAACACCGCTATCCAGAGCCCCTCGGGGGCCAGCGCCGGCATCGGCTTCGCCGTCCCCGTCGACACGGTCAACCGGATCGTCCCCCAGCTCATTCGCTATGGCGAGGCCAAGCGCCCCGGCATCGGCGTGTCGCTCCTCGGAGCGAACATGGCCCGCCGCTTCGGCGTCGAAGGGGTCGTCATCCGCGAGGTCTTCCAGGGCGGCCCGGCGGCCGCCGCCGGCCTCATGGGCCTGAGCTGGGGCCGCGACGGCGCCTTGCGCGAGGTCAAGTTGCAGCTGGCGGCCCTCGACTAGGCGCGCCGCCGGCACGCCCCAAGGAGCTTCATGCGGCCCCTCAAAGAGATCCTCGAGAGCGACGCGCCGGTCTCCGCCGACGAGCTGCGCGCCGCTCTCACCCTCCTCGCGCCCCTGGTGGAGCGGTGTCCCGGCGCCCAGTCAGCCACCACCGCCCTCGTTCGGCTCGTGCAGCACGTCCAGGGCGAGCCCGCGCTCACCGCCATCGTCGACTGGTGGATCGTCAGCGCGACGCCGGAGCCGACCCCGCTGGGGCTCGCCTATAACCTCCCCGACGAGGTGCCCCACGCCCTCGCCCTCGCCCTCGCGGCGGTGCGGGACGTAGGCCGGGACACGCCCGCGCGCTGGGTTCGGGCCCACGACGCCCTCTCCGAGGGGCTCCATCAGCTCGACGACCTCTTGAAGATAGAGCACTACGGCAACACCAAGCTCCCCGGCGAGCGCTCCGCCTGGGCGGCCCTGCTCGAGCGCCTGTCGCCGACCGTCGACGCCCTGCGCCAAGCCCGCCCCGCGCCGCCCACCGAGCTCGACGAGGACTGGTTCGGCTCCGTCCTCACCGACGACAACGTCAAGTACGGCTCCGCGCGCTGGCGCGAGATGCGGAAGCGCGCGGCGGACCTGGCGCGCCGCCTCGACGACCTCGTCGCCGCCCAGCAGGTCGTCCAGCCATGGCGCCCGATCGCCCGTCCGCCGCGGCTGTCCCAAGTCCCCGGCGAGGTCGACGAGCTCCTGGGTCCACCGCTCGCGCGCTTGCTGCTGAGCGCGGTCTGGCCCGATCCGGCCGCCGCGCCGACGGGCGAAGAGCTCGACGCGATGGTGACCTCGGCCCTGGGTGACGCGGCGGCCAGCGCCCAGCGCGACGTCGAGCGCGTGGCGCTCTTTCGCCTCTGCGAGCCGTGGATCGTCGACCACCCCGAGGCGGTCCCAGAGCTCGCCGAGCTCGGCCGACGCGTCGCCGCCATCGAGGAGGAGCTCGCTGAGCTGCAGGCCGAGATCGGCGCCATCGACCCGGTGGAGTTCGCCGAGCTGCACCTGTCCGACGGCAACCTCGAGGAGGCCGAGGTCGCGCTGAAGGAGGCCCGGATCGCCCGCGACCGCGAGCGCCGGCGCAAGGGGATGGAGCGTCGCCTCGTCCACGCCACGCGCGATCTCGACAGCGACGTGGCCGCCACGGTCAGCGCCGCCGAGGCCGCGATCGCGGAGGGCCGCCTCGACGAGGCCGAGTCCACCATCCGCGAGCTCGACGCGGCCCGTCGCGAGGCGGCGCGGGAGCGCCAGCTCGAGGCCCTCATGGGGCTCCCCGAGCGCCTCGAGCGCCTCGGGGCCAGCCCCTCCCTGATCGCCGAGGTGACGCGAGCGCTCCAGGGGCTGCAGGCGGACAGCCCCAGCCTCACCCGGCGCGAGCAAGTCGACCGCTGGCGCGACACCGCCGACCAGCTCCAGGTCCAGCGCGACGCGGACGCCGCAGCGCTCCTGCAAGCTGCCGGGCAGCGCATCGAGAGCTGCCACGACGAGCTCGGCGTCGAGGAGCGGGGCGAGCTCGCCGAGCGCCTCGCCGAGGCCCACCTCGAGCGCAACAAGGGCGCCCTGCTCGACGCGACCCGCGCCGCCCAGGACATCCTCGACGACATCGACCGCTGGCGTGTCCATCGCTGGCGCGCCGAGGATGACGAGGCCTCCCTGGTCGCCCACCTCGAGGGCTACTGCGGCAACGTCGCGGACTTCAGCCGGGCGGACATCCGGCGCCTGTACGTCGCGCTGAAGACCAAGCCCTTCGTGATCCTCGCGGGGCTGACCGGCTCGGGCAAGAGCACCGTCGCGCGGCTCTTGGCCGAGGCCATGGGCGCCACGGCCCACAACGGCCAGCTCTGGCGCGTCGCCGTCCGCCCGAGCTGGATCGACCAGTCCGAGGTCCTCGGCTACGTCAACCCGGCCCACGGGCGCTTCGAGCCGGGCTGGCTCGCCGAGGTCCTGCGGCAGTGCGAGCGCCACCCGGACCGCCTCGTCTTCGTCATCCTGGACGAGATGAACCTCGCGCCCGTGGAGCACTACCTGGCCGAGATCTTGTCGGTCATGGAGGAGGCGCGCGGCGGCGGGCGAGACGTGCGCGTGCGCCTGTACCCGAGCGCGGCCGCGCCGTCGAACTCGGACGAGTGGCCGGCGCAGCTGCCGTTCCCGAACAACCTCGTGCTGGTCGGGACCGTCAACGTCGACGAGTCGACCCGTCCTCTGTCGGAGCGCGTCATCGACCGCGCCAACGTCATCCAGCTCTCGGTCGACCTCACGCGCCGCCACCACGATGAGGCGCAGGCCGGCCCGCCGCCCCGCCCTTGGCTGGTGGCGCTGAACGAGTGGCGCAAGATCTGCACCCTGCGACCGTGCGATGAGCACCACGATCTGCTGGTCGCCGTCGCCAAGATCCTCGCGCGCGCCGGCGTCGGGGTCGGCGCCCGCGCCCACCTCGAGCTCGAGCGCTACCTGTCGAACGCCGCTGGCGTGCTCGAACCCGAGGAGGCCCTGGATTTCGGGCTCCTGCAGCGGATCATCCCCAAGATCCGCGGCTTCAAGCGCGACCTGGTCGCCGCCCTCGAGGAGCTGCGGGAGCTGCTCGAAGGGGAGGGCGCGCGCCGCTGCCTACAGGTCATCGATGCCTGGCTCGAGGTGACCGTCTCCGACGACGAGTTCCTCGACGGCACCGACCCAGCGAGGCCTCGCGTCGATCCGCTTCGCCGACCACCCAACCCTCGCCGGACACGTCGGCCTGGTCGAGGTGCGGGTCGACGGCGCCGCGGTCGGTGAGCTCGAGGTCCTCCCCGACAAGATGAGCGAGGCCCGATACCGCGCGCTGCGAGCGGATCTCGAGGCCGTCTGGAGCGGGATCGTCTACGACGCCGACGCCGCCGGGCGCGCCGCCGCCTCGACCGTCTCCGTTGGCGAGCTCTGGCGTCGCATCGAGCGGCCCGTCCGCCAGATCGCGAGGATGCCCGCCGAGCGCCTCGAGCGCGGCCTGGGTTTGGTCCACGCCGAGCGCGCCCGCCGCCCCGCGCAGCTGACGCCCGCCGTGCGTCGCGCCGCCCTTCGCGGGGCCGCCGGCGTCGCGCCCACGATCCGGCGCTCGGCCGACACCGTCGACAACGCCATGGTGGCCGACACCTTGCTGCGCCTACAGCGCCGCTGCCGCGACGAGCCGGGCGGCCAGGTCATCGCCGAGAGCGCCGCCCGGCTCCTGCGCAGCTGGCCCGCCGCGCCCAACCCTCGCGCCGCCGCGCGGGTGACCCATGGGATGCGGGCCGACGCCCGCTACCGGCAGGTGCTCGCCGTCAATCGCCTCCTGCGCCGGCCCGAGCTCGGGATCGTCGAGGGCCCCGGTGCGCTGCGGCTGGGCCTGGCCGGCATGGTGCGGCTCTACGAATACTGGGTCTTTCTGCAGGTGCTGCGCGCCGCCCGCCGCCGCTACGGCGCCCCCATCTCCTCGGGCTTGTCGGCCCTCGCGGTCCGCACGGGCCCAGGTCGAGTCCGCGCGGACTTGCCACGGGGGACGACCATCACGTTCCCGGGTCCGGTCCATGTCGCCTTCGAGCCACGGGTCGAGCTCGGCGTCGACTCGTGGATGGGCCTGAGGATCAGCCCCCACCCCGCACCCGAGCACCGCCACGGCCTGGCGACCCCCGACGTCGTCGTCCTCGCCCTCGGCGCGCGGCCCCGGGCGGTGATCTTCGACGCCAAGTACATCGGTCGCGCCTGGGTCGAGCGCGCCGCCTGGGATCTCCACGCCAAGTACGCGCGCTTGGTGCACGAGGGGCGGCCCGCGGTCGCCAACGTCCTCGCGGTGCACCCCCACGCCGACCTGTTGGCCCAGTGGCCCGGGTACGGCCACCTCGGCCTCGCGCCGGGGTACAGCGGCGCGCGCCTCGACCCGCGGCTGCCGGACCCACCCAGCTAGCAGCGGCGCCGCCCTCAGGCGCCACCGGCCCGCGGCACGGCGAGGTCGCAAGACCAGCCCGGCGACCCTGCCGGGTCGCAGCCGGCGCGATGGCCACCAGGCGCGGTCAGCCGCTGGCGCTAGGTCTCGCGCTCGGCCAACAGCCACGCGCGGGCGGCCCCCTCGTCACCAAAGACCGCAGCGTCGTAGCCCCGATTGTGAGCCACCGTCAGGGTGAAGGCGTGGGCCCGCGGCGCCGGGCTCAGGTCGACGATGGCCAGGCGGAAGGCGCGGCTCCAGCCATAGCGGGCGGGCCGATCGCCGATCTCGAAGCTCGCCGCCACCGGCAGCGGGCCGCGCATGTCGATCACCCCAAGCACAAGCGCGTGGCCGGCGTCGCGGCAGGCCTGGGCGACCCTCGCCAGCACCGCGATCGCGTCCGCGCCCTCGCGTCCGGGGCGGCGGGCCCCGCGACACTCGAAGCGGACGTGATCCTCCATGATCTCGACCGTGACCTGATAGGCCATGGTTTGGCCCTCGACAGGTTCGTGGCTACCCGATCACAGTCGCGACGCGGCCGCTTCAATCAACCCCTTGGCCGCGCAGGAGGACGACGATCGAGGTCTCGAAGGGATGGTCAGACGCCGACGACGTCGGTGTGCTTCTTCAGCTCGTAGCGCAGGGTCAGCGTCTGCTGGGAGGCCGCGGCCAGCTCGACGGGCCAAGTCACGAAGCCGTCGGCGTCGGGTTCGCGTCGCCCTGTCGTCTCACGGCGCTCCACCTTGACCTTGACCTTGTCGAGCTCGGAGACGGGGACGCGCTCCTCGACCCTGAGGGCCTTGGCGGTGGTGCCCAGGTTCGACAGGCGCACCTTCACCGTGCGCGTGATCTCCTCCCAGGAGGACAGGAGCACCCGATGGGGACGCCCATCCGAGGGCACCGTCGAGGCCTCGGACGCCGCCGGTAGGGTCACGGCCTCGCCGGCGTCGTCGATGCCCGGCAGCTCCGGCGCCGCGGGCGGCTCGCCGCCGAGCCCCGTCGTCTTGACCGCCTGGTTGCGTGCCGACACCTCGACGGTCTCCGAGCGCGGCCTCACCGACAGGACGTCGCTGTCGAGCTCGGGCGGGTTGGACCCGAGGGAGGGACGCCGCGTCGACAGCGACAGCTTGACCTGCGCCCAGTCCTCGCCCGTGTTCTGCCACACGCACCCATCCGTGCGCACGGTGACGCGGTCGCCGCGCAGGGTCGCCGTGTGATAGGGCCGCCAGCAGGCCGACGGCACCAGGTACTCGATCGTCACCGCGAGCCGCCCCGGCGTGGTCGCGATCACCAGGAGCTCGAGCCGCGCCGTCTCGGACGCGTTCGGCGTCTCCGTCGAGGACAGGCGCTGCCCAAGGCGCTCCAGCTCCCGCTCGATCTCGGTCACCTCGAACCCCGCCTCCACCACCGCCGCACGCGCCGCGCGCTCGCTGTCGCAGGTGGCCGCGTAGCGCTTCCCCCAGCCGCGCGGCGATCCGCTTGGTGATCCCCGCCGCCGGGCCCGGGCTCCAGGCCACGTCCTCGGCTAGCTCCGTCAGCATCGCCTGCGCCAGCTGCCCGACGCGCTCGGCCCGCTCGGCGGCGCGCCGCCGCTTGGCCTTCAGCCGCCGCAGCCGCGCCTGGAGCGTTCGCCGCTCCGCCTCGAGGGCCTGCCGCGCCCGGTCTTGAGCCGCCTCGCCCCCGTCCAGCACGTGGGGCGTCGCCTCGCGCCGCACCCGCACGCTGGCGACCCGCGCCCCCTCGAGGCCTTCGGTGTGGGCCGCGAGGGACCTGTCCACGATCAGCGGGCTCACGCCCACGACGTCCAGGCGGGTCGCCCCCGGCCCGACCTCGACGGCGCCCCGCCGGACCACCCGCGCGCGGTCCTCGAGCAAGGTCACCTCAGCCACCGGCGCGTTCAGCGCCTTCTTCGCCGTCGCCATCGCCCTACTCCTCCCGCCGGTTGCCGCCGACCAGCTCGTGCTTCGACGAGATCCTCACCTCGTAGCGGGCCGTCACCTTGCGCACGGCGCCCGGCTCCAGACGCACGCGCCAGCGGTGCCCGCCCTCGAGCGCGTCGCGCCCGGGGTCGTCGGGGAAGGGGGCCCAGGGCTCCCAGGCCGGCTCGGCCACCACCTCGCGGATCTCGACGCCGTCCTCGCCCTCGGACACCACGGGGATCCGCTCGCGGATCTCGAGCTGCACCGGCCGCTCGAGCAGGTTGCGCGCCTCGATGTCGATGGCGTGCAAAAGCCGCCGCGAGCCCCCCAACAGCCCCGCCGAGTCCTCGGAGAAGCGCGTGTTGCGCGCCACCCGCACGGCCTGCTCGACCCCGAGCCCCAAGACCAGCTCGGCCCCAGCAGGCGTGAAGTCCACGGACGTCGTGAGCAGGAAGTCCCCGCCCAGGTAGACGTCCGCGGGCCCAGGCAGCAGCGGCCCCGCCAGGGTGTTGTCAACGTCGGCCAGCCGGAAGGTGTCGAGGACCTGCCGCGGCACCACGACATAGTGGTAGCGCGCCGCGGTCGCCCGCTCGACCACCGGGACCGTGTGGTACTGCCCATCCGAGGGCACCTCGGCGGGCGCCTCGGTGCGGTAGGCGTAGTCGTAGCTCGAACCCCAGCGCCGCTGGCACCCCGAGGGAATAGGCGCGCCCCCGACGGCCTCGGCCTCGCGCACCGCCGCCGCGACGACGACCTCGAGGTCCACCGTCCACGACAGGCGCGCGGCGACCAGCGCCTCGGCGTAGCGCTCGGAGACGGGCGTCAGCGCCAGCTTGCCGCGCGCAGGTGACGTCGCGGGCGGCATCCTCAGGTCGCCGTAAGCGAGCATCTCGTCGGCCGCGCGCGTCCCCGCCGAGGCCTGGGGGGGCGGCGGCGCCATCGCGGGCGACAGCGACGGCCCCACGGCGCCTGACGACGCGACGGCGGCTCGCTCGCCGCGCGCGCGCAGCCTCGCCTTCTGAGGCGGCGCGGAGATCGGCGCCAGCTCCTCGACCTCCTCGAAGGCCAAAAAGTCCATCTCGTCGTCGCTGCCCTCGAAGGCCACGGCGCCGTTGGGCTCGAGCTCCATCACCGCTGCGGCCGGGGCCGGCTGCGGCGGCGGGTCGCCCTGCCGCCGCCGCGCGCGGAAGCGATCCCAGTCGGCGAAGAGCGCCTCGGTGTCCGCGGGAGGCGGTCGCCAGCCCGCCTTGGCGGGGGCAGGCCGGGTGCGGCCGATGCGTAGGCTCGGCAGCTCCTGGCGCTCGACCCAGCGGTCGGGCTCGGCGGTCGACAGGGTCAGGGCCACGTCGCGCCAGTCCTCGCCGGTCCGCTGGGCGACCTCGCCGCGCAGGGTAAGGGTCGAGCCCTCGCCGCGGGCGTCGAGGCGCACGGCGTAGCTCGGCGCCCAGCGCGCGCCGGGCACCAGGTAGTCGACCTCGACGGTCGCCCGCGCCGCCGCGCCGCCCTCGAGGCTGATCCACAGGCTCTTGCGGAGCTCGTGGGCTTGAGCCTGGCGCGCGCTCGACGCCGTCGCGCGTCGCACCTCGAGCTCGGCCAGGTGATCGCTGGCCGCTGTCAGGGCCTCGCGGGCGCGCTCGATGGCCTCGTCGAGGCGCTCGGCCTCGCGGTCGCTCAGCTCGATGAGCTTGCGGCGCGCGTCGTGGGGGCTGCCCTGAGGCGCCCCGTCGCAGGTCCAGCGCCGGGCGCTGATCGCGAGGGTGGGCAGGCGCCCGCGCTCGCGCTCCAGGGACGCGAGCTCCTCGCCGCTGCGGAGCTCCTCGCGGCGCGCCTCGACCAGGGCCGCGTCGTCCGGCGGCGGCAGCGTCGGATCCGGCTCGGGGACCTCGAGGAGCACGCGCAGCCCGGCCGCCACGGGGGCGGCGGAGCTGCCCTGGGCGACGACCCGGGCGCGGACCGAGCCGTCACGCAGGCACAGGGGCAACCCCGTCAAGCGTATGGCCCCGGGGAAGCCGTCGGCGCCACGCACGACCTCGGCGCGCCGGGTGACGCGCGCGCCCGACCGGAACACGGTGACCGCAGTGATCTGAGAGGGGAGCGCAGGGGCATTCATCTCGGCGACCTCCGGCGCGGAGTGTCCCACAAACGCCACGCCCCGCACACCTCACCGCCCGCCGCGACGATCTTGGCGGCGTGGGAGGCCCGGCGTTCGGCGGCCTCGTGGCCGAGGTCCGCGCCCCCGCGCCGGCGAGGCGCGCTAGACCGCGTCGCGGCGCGAGCGCTCGTCGGGAGCCCAGCGCCCGTCGAGCTAGGCGTTCAGCGCCCCACCGTCCAGGGGCGATCGAGGAACTCGCGGGGCAGCACGAGGACGGGCTGCGCCGACAGGCCGAGCAGCCGCTCGGTGGTGCTGCCGAACAGGACCTTGCGCAGGGCGCCCTTGCCCTCGGAGGGGATGACGACCAGCGAGGCGTCCCGCTCCTCGGCGAGGTGGGCGAGGCGCTCGGCGGGGCCCGGCCCGAGGTCGACCTCGGTGGTCAGACGCGGGTCGGCGAGCTCCTCGCGCAGGCTGTCGAGCTCGGCGCGGTGGGCCTCGCGCAGCCAGGCGAGGCGGTCGGTGGGGGCGCCGCCCGGCTGGCCGGGCAGGTAGCTCGGGACGTTGGCGACGTGAACGAGGTGGACCCGTCCGTCGAGCTGGCGGGCGATCTCGAGCGCGGCGAGGAGCCCGCGTTGACTGGCGTAGGAGAAGTCGGTGGCGGTGAGGAGCTCGTCGTAGGTGTGGGGCGCCGCGACATCCGCCGGCCCGCCGTGGGGTACCGGCACCACCAGGACCGGCACGCGGGCGTGACGGACGAGGCGCTTGGCCGTCAAGCCCATGAAGAGGTGCCGCATCCTGCGGCCGCCGCCGTGCTTGGCGATGACGATGAGGTCCGTGTCCTGGTCGTCCGCGAACCCGAGGATCGCCTGGGACGGGCTGCCCGCCATCTGGTGGAGCTCGTAGTCCGCGCCGAGTCGCGTCATGTCCCTGTCGAGGGCGACCAGGCGCTGCTCGCGCAGGTCGCTCATGGCGCCGAGGTACTCCGAGAGGCCCGCAGCGGTGTGGAGGCCGATCTCCGCGAGCTCGTCGACGTGCAGCACGTCGAGCTTGGCGCCGAAGGCCGCCGCCAACGACGCCGCGTGGCCGTATGAGTGGCGCGCCTGCTCGGAGAGGTCCGTGGCGAGGAGCAGCTTGTGGATCTTCATACCCACAAGGGTATGGCCGCGATGGGCCGCGGACCACCGCGCGGTGTCGATGAGCGAAAACCCCGCGCGCTCCTCGACGAGCGCCCGTGCACCCCGCGGGCGCGACGCTGCTGTGACAGCCCCGAGCCGCTACGCCGTGCGGTCGCCCTGATCGACCTTGGTCGTGTGGCCGTCGGCGAGCATGATCCGCTTGCGCCGGCGGGGCACCTGATGGCGGCTGCGCCGCGTCTGAGGGCCTTCCCTGTTGGCCTTGGGGCCGGGTCGCGGCGTCTGGTGGGTCTTCGGACCGTCGGCGCTGCTCAGCGGAGCGGCCTGGACAGCGGCAGGAGCGAGCAAGGCCGTGAGCCAGACCAAGAACGCGGAGAGCATCTTCTTCATCAGATCTTCCTCAGGGGTCGAGCGCGCGTTGCGACGATCTCCTAAGACGACCGGATGCCTTGTAGCCTTTAGCGCTCTGTGGCCCGGCGCCTGCCGCCGCTGCGCCCTCGGCGCCACGGGCCGCCGGAGGCGGGGCCCGGCCGGGGGCAGGCGTCGCGGTGAAGTCGCGCTCGGCGGTCGGACCGGCGCCGCCGCTGTCCTATACTCGGTGCCGAGGAGGTCCCATGGATCAGCAAGCGATCGAGCGGGCGATCGAGGCCGCGGCCGCCGCCATCGACGGCGCCGACGCCATCATGATCGGCGCGGGCGCCGGCCTGGGGGTGGACTCGGGGCTGCCCGACTTCCGGGGCAGCGAGGGCTTCTGGGAGGCCTACCCGCCCTACGCAGAGCTAGGCTACTCGTTCACCGACATGGCCAACCCCCAGTGGTTTCAGCGCGACCCGGAGATGGCCTGGGGCTTCTATGGCCACCGGCTCAACCTCTACCGCGCGACCCGGCCCCACGCGGGCTTCGGTGCGCTGGCGCGCTGGGCCGCCGCGAAGCCCGGTGGGAGCTTCGTCTACACTTCGAACGTCGACGGGCAGTTCCAAGTGGCCGGTTTCGATCCCGATCGGATCCTCGAGATCCACGGCTCCATTCACCACCTACAGCGCGTCGACGGGCGCGGCGGGCGCATCTGGCCCGCCGATGGTGTCCAGGTGCGCGTCGACGCGTCGCAGATGCGCGCCGCGCGGCCGCTGCCCACCTGCCCCGACAGCGGCGAGCTCGCGCGCCCGAACATCCTCATGTTCGGCGACTGGGGGTGGCTGAGCCAGCGCAGCGACCTGCAGCAGCGCCGCTTCGAAGGCTGGCTGGCCGAGCGGCGCCAGGACCGCGTCGCCGTCGTCGAGTGCGGCGCGGGCACCGCCATCCCCTCGGTGCGCTACGCCTGCGAGCGGGTCGGCCGGCGGCCCGGCTGCGCCCTCATCCGCGTCAACCCGCGCGAGGCCCACGGGCCGCCCGACGCCATCGAGCTTCCCCTCGGCGCCCTGGACGCGCTCTCGCGCATCGACGCGCTCTTGGCGCCGGGCTAGCTGGCTAGGTGGTCGTCGCCAGCGTCGAGGAAGACCTCGGCCGGCGGCGCGCCGCCGCGTCATCGGGTTCGAAGCGGCAGCGATCGCGGCTGACCGCGTCCGACGGCGTCCTCGCGGCTCAAGGACGGCTCGAGCAGGGTGGGCGGCCCAGAGCAGGCTGGCGCGACCTGGGAGATCGCCGCGGCGGTGGCGCCGGCGGTGGGGGCCGGTGGCATCCAGGAGCCGAGCTCGACCCGGGGCGCGGCGTCATCGGGCGCGACGGTGATGAGGACGTAGTTGCGCTTGCCGGGGGTGAGGGGCTTGTCGCCCTCGAGGCCGGCGCCGACGGGGGCCCAGGTCCCGCTGTTGGCCAGGGTGCGGCCGCGGTCGAGGGCGGTGAGCCGGGCGTCGTGGGTGTGGCCGAAGACGACCACCGGGACGCCCGTGGTGTCGGCGATGTTGCGGGCGGCGGCGGGGAGGCGGCCGACGAAGTCGAAGATGGAGCCGGTGAACAGGCCGTCCCAGAGGAACCAAAGGAGCGGGAAGGCGGTGAGCGGGACCATGAGCTGGACCCACAGGGGGATGGGCGCGAGGGCGAGGGCGATGGTGCCGCCCGTCATGAGCGCGATGAGCAGCAGGCGGTCCATCCAGAGCTCGCGGAGCAGGCGCGGGAGCTGCTCGCTCACGGGGCGGGTGAAGCCGGCGCGGAGGCGGTCGACCTGGGCGGCGCTGAGGCCTTGGCGGGCGCCGGCGGCGCGGAGGCGCTCGGCGCGGGCGGCGGCGGGGCGCCGGCGGCCGAGGCGGCGGGCCCGCAGGACGCCGAGGACGATGAGGACGCTGCCCCACAGCCAGCTGAGGATGAGGTTGTGGCGGGACAAGGCGTAGTAGCGCAGCCAGTGGACGACGTAGGCGAAGCCCGAGCGGATGAAGTCCTCGTCGTGAGGGTTGAAGGTCCCGATGCGGTTGATGAGGAAGCGGCAGGACAGGTTGCCCATGGGGAGGGCGAGCTGGGCCCCCTCGGCCTCGGATTCGACGGGGTCGATGACGTCGGCGAAGGCGGACCAGTCGTCGTACTGCTGGCCGTGCTCGATCCAGACGGCGCCTGGTTCGTGGAGGGCCCAGGGCTCGTAGCGCACGACGTCGGCGGGGTCGACGGCGCGCCCGCGCTCGGCGGCGGAGGCCGCGACGGATTCGGACAGCACGCGCTGGACCTGGGGGAAGACGAGCTCGCGGTCGTGGTTGCCGAGGATGTAGACGACGCGGTGGCCCGCGGCGACGAAGCGGCCGAGCGCGGCGATGAAGGTCGGGTGGTCGGCGACCATCCGCTCCATCTTCCAGGCGCTCTTGGCCGGGGTGGCGTCGAGGCCGTAGCGGCGCTCGGCGCGGCGGACCTTCCACGGCGCGGGCTCGGGGACGCTCGTGACGAGGTCGAAGTCGAAGATGTCGCCGTTGAGCACCAGGGTCAGGGCGACGCCCGCGGCGGCGTCGGCCGTGAAGTCGGCGATGAGCTCGGCCAGATCGGCGTCAGGGCTGAGGTCAGCGCGTTTGTAGTACATCCAGCCGCGCTCGGGCTCGGCGACCTCGGTGAGGTGGATGTCGCTGACGACGAGGTAGCGGGCATGGTCACGGTCGAGGGCCAAAGTCCATCTCCTATCCGGCGGCCCCAAGATACGGCCGGGGGCAGCCCGCGCGGCTCCGGTTTGACCGAGGCTTGACCCGATTGACCGAGCGTTGACCCGATTGACACAGCTGTGACGCGGGGGCCGCGCTGCGCGAGCTGCGCCGAGGTCCCGCGCCGACGAGCTGCCCGTCGGGCTGCCCCCGGCCGCGTCCCGGAGAACCCGTCGGCAGGGGCGACGACGGGCGCGATCACCCGCCCCTGCGGATCGACCGCCCCCGTCGCTCCTCGAAGGCCTGCGGCGCCTGCCGCGGCCCCTTCGTGTCGGGTGGCGCGGCGCCCCCCACGGCCGAGGCGCCGATGGGCGCTCGCGTCCCCCGCCCGAGGCGCTCGCGTCCCCCCAAGACGTGACGAGGCCACCCCGATGGGGCGGCCTCGTCGATCTCGAGCGACCTGGGCGCTGGAGCTACTTGGGGCTGCCGAGCTGGAGGTCCGCGACGAAGTCGCCGCTCAGCGTCCCGCGGTTGCCACCGCTGAGGTTGATCCTGCCGCAGATCTTGTCGTCGGTGCGGGCGATGATCTCGACGTCGCCCTCGGTCCTGGCCGCGGTCCACTGGAACGTGGTGCCGCCGGCGACGGATAGGGCCGGCGTGACCTGCGTGTCCCGGCCGTACTTGGCCGAGTACTTGCCCGACAGGACCTCGCCTTCCTTGTGGTGGTGGAAGGAGAGGCTGACGACGCGCTGGTCCCCCTCGAGGGGGGCGTCGCGTAGGCGGGTGGTCTTCATGTCGTAGTTGGCCAGGTAGACCGACACGTAGCCGGGCCGGGACGAGAAGGCCTTGACGACCTTGACGTCGCCGAAGGTCGTTGGCTGGCCCTCGCGCACCGGGTCAGCGGTGTAGGTCAGGGTCGACGCCTTCGGGCACTTCGCGAGGTTGTCCTGCTCCTTCTTCATGACGTCGGCGGGCATCAGCGGGTCGTCGATGGTGACCTCGAGGTCGGCGCAGGCCTTGTAGACCTGCTGCCAGGCGTCGGCCTGGTCGCCGGTGATGAAGGCGTTGCAGTAGACGATCATGGGCCAGCCGGGCTGCCAGTGGGACACTCCCATGGTGTAGGTCATCGTGCTGCCGCCGGGCCCCTCGATCACGAAGCCGCTGACGCCCTCGCGGATCTGCTCGTCCTTGATGAGCTTCTTCTTGTCGCCGCCCATGGCGAACTCCATCTGCTTGGCGGCGACGCCCTTGATCTGCTCGGCGAGCTTGTCCTGGACGCACTGACCGTGACAGGTCACCGACAGGGTCATGTTCGATCGCGACAAGATCGTCTGCCCCTGTTTGGCCGGCGAGAGCAGGGTCTTCATGGTCGGGCCGGGTTTGGCGCCGGGGTCCGGCGCCCAGCCCTTGGGTACCTCGGCGTCGACGACCATCTTCATCTTGCGTCGGTCGGCGGTGCGGCGGGCGTCGAACTCGAACCTCTGCGCCTCGAGGGTCAGGCCGCCGTCGGCCTCGCCGCCGGCCTCGGCGGCGCCCTCGGCGCCGCCACCCCCTTCGCCGCCGCCGCCGTCCTTCTTGCCGCTGCAGGCCGGGGCCGCGAAGGCCAGCGATAGCGACGTCAACACGAGGATGAGAAGCTTCATGGGATCCCTCCCTTCTAGCGGAACACCTGGTGTGAAGAGGCCGTGATCTTAGCATGTCCGCCGGCGTCGACAACCCGACTCGGCCGAAGTCGGGTATGCTGGAGCGGATGACTATGGAAGACCCGCTCCCCCCTCTGCTCGATCTGCTCGAGCGTGGCCCCACGGAGGCCCGGCTCGAGGCCGCCGCGCGCCTCACCGAGCTCGCCGATCCCCGCGCCCAGCCGCAGCTGTCGCGGGTCGCGCGCGAGGGCACCCTGGCCGAGGCCACCGCCGCCATCGAGGCGCTGGTCCCCATCGCCGACGAGGGAGCCGCGGACATCTTCGTCCACGCGCTCAGCTCCGACAGCGCCAAGGCCCTCGCCGACCGCCACGGCCCAGCCGGGCAGCCCACCCGCGCGGTGTCGGCTCACCGCGCCCACCTGCGCGAGGCCGAGCTGCAGGATCTGCGCCGCCTCCGCGCCGCCGCCGCCCGCGCCCTCGGCGCGCTGCGCCTCGCCGCCGCCGTAGCGCCCCTGGCGGCCGCGATGACCGATCCTCACCCCTCGGCGCCGCGCCGCGCCGCGCGCCGCGCGCTCCTCGCCATCGGCACCGACGAGGCCCGATCCGCCGTCGCCGCCTGGACGAACACGCGGCGCCACCGCGCGGACCGCCCCGCCCCCGACTGAGGCGCTGCCTCCGTCGCAGGTCGCTGAAGCCAGCACGCGCCCGCAGCGCCTTCAGATCCGCCGGTCGCGGCCGCAGGACGCTGACAAACGCGGGCTTGCTGGCACCCAACAGGGCGGCGCGCGGGCACCGAGCCGGCCTCCAGCCCCGCCCGTCCGCGCCGCGGCTCGTCAATAGCTCGTGGCCCGGTGGGCGCCATCCGCGCCGTCCGCGCCGGCGTGGCCGCCGACCGAGGTCTGACCGCCGAGCCCCTTGGCGCCGCCGGCGCCCTCGAGCTGGACGGTGTTGGTCCAGGCGCTCAGGTTCGCGCCGCCCTGGCCGCTCACGTAGAGCCCGTAGGAGGCGCCGCCACAGCCGCCGCCGCCACCGCCGCCCGCGCCGCCGTCGCCGCCCTCACCGCCCTTGGAGCCAGCGGTCGCGCACCAGTAGTCGTCGCCGGGCACGCCGCCGTCGCCGCCCAGACCTCCTTGGCCGCCACTGCCGGGGGAGCTCGACGGCCGAGGGCGCGCCGCCGCCCGGACCGCCGCCGCCGCCGCCGCCGAAGCCTATCCAGCCCAGCAGCCCGAGGTTGAGGACGAC